>JADHED010000703.1_pt1 | contig 35548 bp, 35 predicted proteins | sample 8952041 | NCBI WGS metagenome assembly JADHED01 (sample SAMN16124423, study PRJNA663239) | bioreactor sludge metagenome | isolation source: sludge (control) | place: India:Bengaluru | collected 2018-09-08 | reverse complement strand
GGGCCAGGGCGTTTCTGGGATCCGCGTGGTAATTGGGAAAATAGTAGGCGGCGACCAGCGGACGTCCTGTGGGTGATTTCATGAAATGTGACTATGCCCGGTTCATGGAAAGTGTGCCTTGATGACGTTGCCAAAAAGCAGCACGTTCCTGCCAAAGCCAGTATTTCCAAGTGTAAAACCTCAGGAAAAAATCCCGGTCCCATTTAATTTGCCCAACGACTTCGGTAGGAAGTAGGGGTTTCCCCAATAATTTTTCGAAATTCTCTTGTGAAATAATTGCTGTCCGTAAAGCCCGAATCAAAGGCCACCTGTGTTACTGGGCGATCTGAATTTCTAAGCCCATCACAGGCATTCTGAATGCGCAGTCGAATCAGGTAGGCAAGAGGTGATTGTCCGGTTGCCCGTTTGAAAAGGCGGTAAAATGTGCGTTTGGACATATTCAACTCCTCACCCAGACGATCCAGGTCAATTTCTTCACGGAAATGACGCTCCAAATAGGATGTGGCTTTTATCATTCGCTCGGGAGCTTCGTCATGGATGCGCAGGTGACCGTCGTAGGCACAGGAAAGCAAGTGAACGAAATGGCGAAAGTGGCAGTCCATCAACATCTGCCAGCAGGGAGGACGTTCACGTTCGGTTTTGTCCATTTCCTGGATGAGTGCAAGACTGTTCCCGTAAGTTATCGTCTCCAGGTGCAGTCGCGCTCGTATGACTGCACTTCGGCTGCGCAGGGGTCTCTCGTGGAAAAGCTCCCGGAATCCTCGCAGCTCTCTTGTTTGCCATTGATTGACTTGAAGTTCTTCATAATCAAAAACAACATTCGCGAGCTGAAGATCGCGGGTTCCGGAGTAGTGGTGTTTGTCGTTGTTATTGATGACAAAAACATCTCCAACTCGAATATTGCATGCTGAACGCCCGATGTGGTGTACGGCTTGACCTTTGGTCACCAGAACAATCTGCCAAAGTGATTTCCGATGAAAGAGAGGGGGCAGGGGGTGCTTTTCCATCCAGATTACCTTTGCCGGATATTCATCAGCCTGGAATTCAACTCTGTTCAAGGAATCGGACATGATGGTTACAGTAACAGGGAAAAGCACATTGGCAAGAATGTGCTAAACAATGGCTATTCTGATAAGGTGAAGACAGCCGGCATGACATATAACCAATAAAGCTGATTACTTACAAAAATCCCTCAAACACTAATAAAATATGAAAATAAACCTACACTTCGTCAGTAGTCTCGTTATTGCGGTTGGTATTGCGACAGGCTCGTCCTCCCATGCTGCGGTGATCACCTGGCAAACGCCGGCGACAATCTCCGGAGATACTAATGTCAGCACAACAGGAACTCTTGAGAGAGCGTATAATATGACGAATCAGACCGGCAGTGCCACAACCGTCAACGGAGTCAATTTTGCGGTCTTTGGAGTGACTTCAAATACTGCATCTTCTTTGACCGTTGGCAACACAACGATCACGTCATCATCCGGCAACCTGTTCTCCGGATTGGGAAACGGATCCGCCTCCACGCCCTTCAGCAGCTTGAGCACTTCTTACCAGACCTTGCTTGGGCAGTTTGTCAGAACAGGCGGAAATATGACGCTGACTCTGAACTCACTTACTGTGGGGTATACCTATCAGCTGGAAATATGGACGAACAGGTCTAATGCTGCAAATGCGCAGGGGTTCACGGCCACCGCCGGAAATTCTGTCGTGCTGGATTCCAATACGACCGATGCCATTGGGGGAGTCGGGCAATTTGTTTTGGGTTCATTCACAGCCGATGCAACGAGCCAGGCGATCACTTTCATTCCCAATGGTGCAGGGTTGGTCGATTTCAGCGCCTTTCAGTTGAGGACCACCGCTGTTCCTGAGCCGAGTGCCATCGCCTTGCTGACCGCGGGTGGAGTCGGTCTTCTGCTTGCCAGCCGTCGCTCGACGCGAAACCGGGCTTGAGCTTGTTGGCCATCGGCCGACATAAGTCTCATGCAAGTGAGCGGGGCGGGTTTGTCGAACCCGCCCCGAGTTTTCTTCTTCTATTGGTGTCATTTCGGAATTGCCTGTGTCTCTTGCCAAATATCCTGTTCCTCATGTTTGTCACAAATGTATTTGATGGTATAAAGATGGCATCAACAGTAGCAGGTGCCCAGGCCTGTTCCAAAAAGATCAAATGGGAAATTGCCTGCTCTGGTAATAATGCTGAGGGGATGTTTTTTCGATGAAGACTTTCTTGGGCTTTCTTTTTCTGGCTCTTCTTCCATGTGTTCACGCCGAATTGAAGCTGCCGGCAGTCTTTTCCGACAACATGGTTTTGCAACGGAACGAACCGGTCAAAGTTTGGGGGTGGGATGCTCCCGGGGCGATGGTGAGTGTTGAGTTTTCCGGACAAAAGCATTCCTCTCTTGTGGATGCAGCGGGACGCTGGATGGTTTGTCTCGATCCGCTGGAAGCAACAAAGAGCTCTGCTACGATGACGGTCTCGTCTTCCGAAAAAAACGAAAGACGGGAGATTCGGAATATTCTGGTGGGTGACGTGTGGTTTTGCTCGGGGCAGAGCAACATGGAGATTCCCGTCAGTTCGTCACTGAATGCGCAAAAGGAGATCGCTGTCGCAGAATGCCCGGAGATTCGGCTCCTGAAGGTCCGGAAAGACGTGGCACTTGTTGCCAAGGAGGATGTGGTTCCTGAAAAGCCCTGGAGCGTCTGCACGCCGGGGACTGTGGCGGATTTCTCGGCTGTGGCCTATTATTTTGGAAGAGAAATTCAGCGCGAGAGTGGAATCCCCATTGGTCTGATCCAGAGTTCCTGGGGAGGAACCCCGATTGAACCGTGGATTCCGGTTGCCGCCATGGAATCCGATCCGGAATGTGCGAATGTATTGAAACCCTGGACTGAGATGGAGAAGAGGGTGCCGGACTATGCCTCGCATTTCGACGACTATGTCGAAGAGAGAAAAAAAGAACTTCAGGAACTCAATCGGGTGCTTTGGCAGTGGATGCTCAGACAGAAGGAGGCCAAAGAGAAAGGAGTGGTCTTCACCGAATCAGCCCCGCAGCCCCGCCAGCCCCCTCTTCCCGGGCATCAGAATACACCCGGTGGTCTCTTCCAGGCCATGGTGTCTCCGCTTGCCCCGTTTGCGATCCGGGGAGTGATCTGGTATCAGGGTGAATCCAATGCAAACCAAGTCGAGTCTGCAAAACTCTATGGAAAGCAACTGCCCATGCTGATCAAAAGCTGGCGCGAGGCGTGGAGCAGGCCGGAACTGCCTTTCTATTTTGTCGAGATTGCCAACTATTCTGCCGTTCAGAAAGAGCCCCGCGAGGCCGGCGGATGGCCCGTGCTCAGGGACATGCAGTTGCAAACCTGGAAGACCGTCCCTCATACCGGAATGGCCGCCGCCATTGATCTCGGCGAAGCGGACAACATCCATCCCCCAAACAAGCAGGAGGTGGGGCGTCGTCTTGCCCTGCACGCATTGAAGAATGAATACGGAAAGGATATTCCGGTTTCCGGTCCGGTTCTCCGCGCTGTCCGCCGGGAAGGCGGAAAAGTGATGTTAGACTTTGACCATGTGGACGGTGGTCTGGAAGCTCGTGGAGGACAACCCAAGGGGTTTGCTCTTGCTGACACGAGTGGGAAATGGCATTGGGCGGAGGCAGAGGTTGCAGGGGATGTGATTTCCTTGCGCAGTGACAAAGTTCCCCTTCCAAGCGCGGTGACTTATGGATGGGCTGGCAATCCCATTGGCAACCTTTACAGCAAACAAACCGGTCTGCCTCTTGTTCCGTTCTGTGAAAAAATCCCGTAAGCAGGAATGATTGTGTTAATGTTTTGTTCCCTGATGCAGATGACTCAAAAACCAATTTCCCCATGAAATCCCTGTTCTTTTCTCTTGTCGCAATCGTCGCAACCTGTGTGCCTCCCCGCGTTTGTGCGGAGGTTGTTTTTTTCGATGAGTTCAGCAAACCCGGTTCTTCCTCAAGCTGCGACTGGTATGTGCGCGGGGAGAACTTGAAGGAGGAAAACAATGTGGACAACGGCAGTCTCTTTCTCGGACGCAATGACAGGGAACAGCCCGTCCCTCGTGCAGGCAGTGTTTGGAAAAGCTTTCCCCAAGTTTCCCTCAGGGAGGGACAAACCATGCGGCTCACAATCGTGATTTCCGGTGCCGAAGTGGAAAGTGCGCCGTTTTTCCGGGTGGCATTGGCCGATTCACCAAACCCGGTTGACAGCAATGGAGGTGTCTTGAAGGAGGCTCCTCCCTTTTTTTTCTACGCTTTGGGACTCACAACAGGCGAAGCCTCACAGGGGCATCCTGTGAACCTCGGCTTCTTTGAAGTCACGCGAGAAACAGGCACCTCCAGTCTGATGGAGAGTTTGGCGTCTCTGGAACTCAAACCCATTTTTCAAGATCCTCAGAAGGTGCTCGTATCCGGACAGTATGGCAAGAAGGCGGTGCTTGTATGGGAGTTGAGCAACAGAGGAGGGGTCATTGTCAGCAAGGGAAGCTGGACGGGACCGGATGAAGTCAAGACGGACATGCTGGAGGTGCAGGCAGAAGTCGTTCAACACTTCGATTTCAACAAAATGGGAATCGGATTTGCGGTGTGGGACGCCGATTGGGATAATGGAAAACATCTGGCCGAATCGGTGTCGATCGATTCGGTCAAGTTGGAGAAATTTTAGTGCGGTTTTGAAAACACACTGCCCGAACTGATGACGAAGTCCTGCGACTCTCGCCGCCGCAAAACATCGGCTATAGAATTGTTTAAACCGCGCTAACTGCCGACAACAGGAGGGTGACTGGCAGCCCCCCCCCGTTGATCTTTTCCGCGCATCTCACTTCTTCGGACGCAACGATCGTTTGCTCTGTTCCGGATCAGGCGGCGATGTCGGCGGGAGGTTGGATCGGTTTGAAACGGAAGCGCTCGTGGTAGACTCCCCCGTTGTGTTTCCGGCAGCATTTCACGCAGGCGATCCGCTTGGTGACCGGGCGCACCCTGGCGAGGATGGTGGAACACTCGGGACAGGCGTAAAAGAATTTCCGTCCGATTTTGCGGCGCTTGAAGGGAAGATCGTGACATCTGGCCTCGTTGGGAATTCCAAGGGCGGCGCAGGCCAGTTTCCATTCCGGTCCATGCGCTTCAATGCGGGTGCGACCCGCGCGGTGCTGGGCAAGCAGATGGGCGAGCTCATGTCGCAGGGTTCTCTGGACTTCTGCGGCAGAGATCTCCACGAGTTTCGGATTGAGGATGATTTTGCGCTCTTTCCAACTGGCCATGCCTGCCGTTGTGCGCAGTCCGGGATTCCAAACCACCGTGACCTGGAGTCCCCGGCAACCTGCGGCAACAAGGAGCTGGTTGGCAAAGTCCTCCAACAGCGGGTCGGGGCGCAGTCGGGAGCTTCGGCGAGGTTTCTTCAAGTCGTCCGGGGATGTCTTGACGCGACGCATCACGGCTCTTCCGAAATTCAGCAACAGTTGATGGTATTTCATCAGGCGGCCAGAGGTTGAAGTTCGAGCACACGTCGCAACGCATGAAGGGTGCGCGTCACATCCTCGGCGGAGGTGTCTCGTCCGAGGGAAAAGCGCACGCTGGCAAGGGCTGTCTGAGCCGGAATTCCCATGGCCAGGAGCACATGGGAAGGTTGAATCGAGCCCACCATGCAGGCAGACCCGCTTGATACGCACACCCCCTCAAGGTCCAGCCCCATCAAAAGGGATTCGCCATCGGCTCCGGGGAAGCTGACATTGAGGGTGTTGGCAAGGCAGCGTTCCGGATCGCCGTTGCGAATGGCTTGCGGGCAGATGTCGTGAAGGCCCGACCAGAGGGTTTCGCGGAGAAAACGAAGCTTCTCAGAGTCGCAGGTGGAGACTGTCTCGGCTGCGGCGGCCATGCCGACGATACCCGCGACATTTTCCGTGCCAGGGCGTCTGGTGTTTTCATGGGCTCCCCCATGTGCTGTCCGGGAGAGAGCGACTCCGGCCGCAAGAAAGAGTGCACCCACGCCTTTGGGGCCGTAAAATTTGTGTGCGGCGAGGGATACGGCTGTGAGTGCGTCTTCATGGGGGGAGAGCGGCAGCTTGCCGAAGGATTGAACGGCATCCGTGTGAAAGAAGATTTTGTGTGCCCGACAAATTTCGGCGAGTTCCCGGATGGGTTGGATGGCACCGGTTTCATTGTTGGCGTGCATGACCGAGACAAGGGTGGTCTCCGGTCGAAGAATGCGAGCCAAGGTGTCCGGATCAACCGTTCCTGTGGAGTCCACGGGCAGAATCTCCACCTCAAATCCCTCGAAGTGCTTCAGATACTCGAAGGCATGGAGCACGGCATGGTGTTCCACGGCCGATGTGATGATGTGTTTCCCGAGGGGGGCATGGGCGCGGGCGAGTCCAATGACCCCGAGGTTGCAGGATTCCGTGCCTCCGCCGGTGAAAATGATTTCGTGGGGACGGGCTCCCAGCACTGCGGCCAGCCGATCCCGGGCGTCATCCACGGCGGCCCTGGCGCGACGTCCTTCCGCGTGGATGGAGGAAGGATTTCCAAACCCTTCTTCCAGCAGCGGAAGCATGGCTTTCCGCGCCTCCGGGCACAGGGGGGTCGTTGCGTTGTAGTCTAGATAAACCATTCGATCTCGCGCGTTTCTTCGCGCCGGTTTTTGTCCAGAATACGGAGTTGCTTTTCTTCGTAAACCACCAGCGAGCCGGGGGGGACGCTGTGCATGAGGAACACGTTGGCTCCAATCGTGGAACCGGCCCCGATGGTGGTTTCCCCGCCGAGGATCGTGGAGTTCGGATAAATCGTCACGCGATCTTCCACATTGGGATGCCGTTTTCCGCCTTTCACAATCTGTCCGGCATCATCCTTGGCGAAGCTGCGCGCTCCCAGTGTCACCCCATGATACAACTTCACATGGGCTCCGATCTGGCAGGTTTCGCCGATCACCACCCCGGTGCCATGATCGATGAAAAAATAGGCGCCGATCCGGGCTCCGGGGTGAATGTCAATTCCCGTGCGCGCATGGGCCCACTCGGTCATCATTCGCGGCAACAGTGGTACGCATTCCAGATAAAGCAGGTGGGCCACCCGTTGGATTGCAATCGCCTCGATGCAGGGATAGGAAAGGATGATTTCCTCGTTGCTCAGAGCTGCGGGATCTCCCTCGTAGGCGGCCTCGATATCTGTGCGCAGGAGATTTCGAACCCCCGGCAAGGCCTCAAGGAAGTGTGTGAGAACATCCCGGACCTTGGCCTTCGGGCAGGAAGGGTCTGCCACCTGCAGGCTCTTGGCGATCTGATCTTCCAACCCCTTTGCCAATTTTCCCAGTCGCTCCGCAGTCAGAGCCCCGATGTCGCTCTTGTGGATGGGCATTTCATCGTGAAATCCCGGGAACAAAATCTGGAGCAGTTGACTGCAAATCTGCCCGAGCGCACGCTTCGAGGGAAGGTTGTGGCCGTCTGTATTGTTCAGCCCGCCCACCTCTTCGTATGAGATCAGTGTGTCCTGGATGACCTGCCTGAGTGCGATTTCCATGTCGGGGGAAAATATGACCCATCAAACCCTTCTGTCGAGTAGCAGCTTTGCTTCTCTGTCTGTCAGTTACAAAAAAGCTGGAATTCGCAAAAGATGCGTCTTTTGCGAATTATGCGATTCTATTGAAATTTCGTATGCCGACATACGGCTTAACAAGCTGATATTCAAATGAATGAGATCAAGTTTATTTGCAGATCAAGATGGCATTCTGCGAATTTGAACATTTCTCCCATTCTTGGGTTCTCTGCCTACTCCAAAGGGAGTTCTGTGGTTTGATCGATGACTTTTGCCGTGGGGCGATCAATTGCGACATGGGTCCAGCGGCGTTGTTCGCCTTGAACGCGAAAAGTTTCCGGTGTGGTGGAGCCGGGCGGAAAGGAACCTGCCTGGGCCACGATATCGAAGAGGAGGTTCCAGGTTCGTGTCTGGCCAACTTCACCCAACGCACGAACAGCTGCCTCGCGCACTTCTTTTTGCGGGTCTGTTGCCGGACTGCGGGCCAGCGTGTTGTTGCCGACAAGATCCACCAGTTGGGCCCGGTTGGTCAGGGGAGCATTGGTTGTATAAGAGACCATTTGTGTGGCAAAAGTCGTTGCCGCGTTGGTGTCCAATATGGAGGAGCCTGTCGTTATGGTGCCGGACAACATGGCGGCAAGAACTGCGCTTTGCCGGGTGTTGAGATTGAGGACACCGGCCCGAACTCCGCCTGAGGGCGTTGGATAGGCGGAAAACGCATCAAGGACAGCCTTGTCCGGACTGTTGGTTGTCACGAAATTCATGGTTCGCCAGGGGGATTCCCGGAAGACCCGACCGAGTTCCCCGACGCTGGTGATGAGACTTGTGGGAAGCGAGAAATTGGTGTCGGTAATGGTTCCATCGTAGTTTGACAGTGCACCGATCGGTCGCGATGTGATGAGGGCGTTGGTGCCGGAAAAGTCCGTGATCACTCCTGCTCCCTGAAGCGTTCTTGGATCGGATGTGGCGATGACTTTTCCTGCCAAATCATTTCCGGAGGCCGTCGGAGTTGTGGAGCTTGAAGAAATCGTGTTTGTGAGGGTGATGCTTCCAGAAAGGGGGGCGGATGCGATGTTGGTGGTGGAACCAAAAGCGCTGTAGATGCTTGTATTTGTTCCACTTTCGGTTTTGAAGACCATCGAAAGATCGGAGAAAGAAACCACGAGGGATGTGGGGGCTGCATTGGTCAGCGGAACGGAGGTTGGAAAAAATCCCTGCAAAGCGGGATTGGCGTTGCTGTTCGCATAGGCCGGCCAGGCTCCGCTTGTCAGGGAATTTGTGATGGTTGTTCCCGAGGAGAGGGCGTTTGTACTGCCACCGACAGTGATTTGTCCGCTGCTCACCGAGGCTGTGATGCTGGTGGTCAGAGAGGAAGCGAATGGTGACCAGACCTGGGGAATGACCGAGAAGTTGACGTTCGTTCCGCCGGAATTTGTGCTGATGTTGTAGGCAAGGAAAAGCTGCATGAGCATGGGCAGGGGCTTTTTTCCGGCCACTCGGTCAGAACCACAGAGGATACGTGTCGGCAGGGAGGTGCCGGCGAATTGATCAATGATGTTGGCCCCGATGGACACGGTGCGGAGATCGAGACTGGTCATCCAAGCCGGTGTGGAGGAGAAAACTCCACTGCCCGCAGGTCCATTTGTTTCCCAGGAATTGGTGAGGGCAATCGCCGAACGAAGCACCTGAAAGAAGTCGGGCCGGGTGCTCGTGTTGCTGGAGGCAAGCGTGTTTGTATAGGTGAAATCCGGGATCGTGCCCGTCAGGCCGGTATTGTTGAACGAAGCCAACTGGGAAAGCGCATAGCGATTTGTCATGTTGATGAGACCGTTGGTCGGCAGCGAAGGCCGGGCAAGTTCTCTCGTGAAATGGGTCAGGTAAGGAAGGGCGTTCGTGGTGATTCCATACCCCCCGTTTCTTGCCAGATTGATGAGATCCTGGCGGCTGGCAATGCGGCAGTCACCGGGCACTGTTCGCAAAAAACCCCGGGATGCGGCATTTGTAACGCTTGTGAAATAGGCGGGAAAATTCGAAGAAACCGAGGAGGCATTGCGCCACTGTACGAATGCATTCGCATCGGAGATCCCGGGAATCAAAGAGAGATCTGCCCCGGCGAGAGTTCCCTTGAGGCTGGAAACTTCCGCCGCACTTGCGGAAGACGGATGACCCGCCACATTGGCATCCAAAAGGCCGCCAGTGTCGTAAACGGTGTAGGCGAAACGTCCGATGGTGTTTGTTCCCGGAGAATTTGTGACCGAGCCATCCGCATTCACGTAGATCCAGTTCGGAAGCTGATTGGCGGCACTGAATCCCGGGGTCAGGAGCATGGGAGAGTTCCAGCGATTGATCCCAACACTTCGCCCATTTCGGGAGGCCGTGGCTGTTCCGTGGGACGAGGCGTTGTTTTCATTGTCCGAACTGTGACTTCGGCGGAGGAGGTTCAGGAAATTGGTGCCGGAAGCCAGCGAAGAAGCCAGGGTGCGTTGGGGAACGGCAAAGGTATTGGAGTTCGGCAGGTAGAGATTGCCGTTGGTGGAGTTGAGCAAGCTGGTGGAGTTGCTCACGATCTCCCGAAGGAATACCGAGGTCAGATAGTCGGTGGCCGACTGGGCGAGCTCCTCTGCCTCGACGTGACTGGAGCGGGAAGCTTCAACCATCCGATTGGCCGTGGCTCTTGCAAAAAAGGCGAGCACGACAGCCGTAATCAGAACGATGAGCGCCAGAGACACGACGAGGGCCATACCGGCATTTTTGCGAAAAGTTGGGGAGAACAAACCGGGTGAGGGGATCTTCATGGAAGAGGAATGACTTTGGTTGTGAAGCGGATCGCGCTGCGAACCGGGCCGGGAAGCTGGGATTCCGTGGACAATTCCGTTTCCCATGCCGTCACGGGATTCCATGTCGTCAGGAAGCCGGTGGAAGGCTGGTCAAATGTGAGGGTGGTGGCGCCAAGCAGGCCGAGGCTTTCTTCATCAACGGAAGCAATGGCCACGAGAAGAGCCCGCACCCTGGCTGTGGAGGAGGTCAGGGGATTGGGGATGGGAGGTTTGGCCGGAACCAGGGCCGTCCAACCGTTGGGGACTGTCTGTCCCTCGAAGGAGGTGGTGCCGGCTGCATTTCCGGAGATGCCGGCCGCATCGCCGGGGGGAGTGAGGAGAGACACCATTGTTCCGTCCTCAAGGATTGCGAGCACCGAGAATTGCAGGATGCCGGAGGCGAGGGAGGTGGTGAAAGCCGGGCTGTCCGACGCCGCTTCAGCGACATAAAGAAAGCCTCCGGGGTATGTCGCTGGAACGTCGGTCCATCCGACAGCGTTGTAGGAGCGAATGAGCTGATGATTTTCCAGTTTGTAGCCCACCGCAAGAAAACGGGCCGACGAGGTGGTGTCCGGTCCCCGACCGGAAGTCAGGAAGGCGAGAGAGGGGGCACCTCCAGCCTCTTTGGTGAGAATCGTTGACTCTGTGCCAAGAACGGCGTTGGCGATGTCGGAAGAAAGCGCATCCAATATCCGCCTGGCCGCTTGGCTGGAGTCCATCTGATGGGTGGTCGCCTTCGAGGTTTGCAGGGTGTGATTCGTGATTTGCAGGAACAGGACCAGCATGAGGGCCATCACGGCCACTGCGGTCAAAAGTTCGAGGATCGTGAAGGCCTGGAATGATTTCCTCATGGCGTGGGGAGAAATTGCAGTCCGATGTCAAGAAAGCCGTCGGCCTTGGCCCAAGTGTTGCTGGAGTAGGTTGCGGAGGCGGGCCAGGCAATCGAGATACGGGCGCGTCCGGACGATTGGAGATTCGACGGGGGGACGAGGTCGATCCGGGTGACAAATCGGGCTGCCGCCAAATTCGTCGGCTGACCTTCCACGGTAAGAAGCTTGGTTAAAGTATTGCTCCCTGCTCCCAGATTCCAGGAGATGTCATTAAATGCGCCGGCTGCCGCGTAGGTGGTGCCGTTGGTTGTCGTTGCATTCCGCAAAGAATCGGCCACCTGGGTCAGGGCATTGGCGGCCGCCGATTCGGCATTCGCATTTTTGACGGATCTCAAGGCGGTTGGGAGAAGTCCGACAATGGACAGCAGGCAAAAAGAGACCACTCCGAGAGCCAGCATAACTTCCGCAAGGGAAAAACCTGTCGACTGCCGAAGACGAATGGTGTGTGTTTTCATATTTCAACGCTGGCGCAGGACTCTTGACATTCCGGTGCTGCCGTCGAGCACGACCGCACCGTCGTTTTTGCCTGTGGAATCTTTTTGCCCTCCCCGGGCCAGGACAATGCCGATGCCAATGAGCGGAGTGAATCCGTCACTGGGAAGGGGGGCGCCTTTCAGCATGGCTTCTCCCCGGGGGGTGAACGTGATGGTTGTATTTGTGAATTTCGACTGGGAATTGTAGGTGTAGGTGATTCCTGTGGAGTTGCCGGACAGATCTGCGGGGGCATTGGTGTTTTCCCGGATATCTTGTGTGAGCGAATTCAGGCTGCTCCAAGGAACCAGCCCGACGTTCTTTGCCCTGACGACACGGCTGATGGAGGTGAGATTGGTTCCTGCTGTATTTGTGGTGCCATCGATCGATCCGGCGAGGGCCATCTGGATTTCCAGACCATCGGAATTGCTCGCATCGCGGAAAGCCGCCCACACATATGTCTGCCGGGTGACGGCCTCATTGCGGGCGAGCTCGAGGAGGGAGTTCACATCGGCAAGTGCCTGCCCAACGCCGTGGGAGGTTGCCATATCCTTGAACCCGGTGATGGCAAACGAGGCCATCAAGCCGACAATGGCAATGACGATCAGGAGTTCAATGAGACTGAAGCCCGCCTGCTTGGGGCGCCTTTTTTCAATGAAGATCTCGAAGCATGGCAGCATGCTGTCGAGCTAAGGAATTTACATTGTAAATATCAAGGCTATTTATTGTATATTTATAGTAGCTTATTTCAAGAAAAATTATCAATTTTTCTAGCCTTTCCAGAAAAAGCGCAACGAGGAATCAAGTGGCAGGAGAGTTTCGTGGAAAGTGGTAAACAGGGGAAGGGAGTCGGGTGTTGTCCGGGCGGGAATAAACCATTTGGGCCACGGTAATATGCCGGGTGGCGAAGGCGGCTTCGCAATAGCAGAGGTAATACCGCCATTTCCGGAGAAAGCTCTCGTCGAATCCCATGGCGAGGATGTCGGCAGTCTTTTTCTCAAAATTGTCGCGCCAGATTTGCAGCGTGCGGGCGTAATGCGGAGCCATGTCTTCGTAGTCGAGGAGATTCAGGTTGCCGGAGGCCATGAGGGCCTCGGTGATGCGGGCGTTGCACATCAGGAGGGAGCCTGGAAAAATGTGTTTCTGGATGAAGTCCACGCCGTCCCGGAGGATGGGATACTGGCGGTCCGGGCACAGGATGGCCTGCAGGGCGACAAGGCCGTGGGGTTTGAGGACTTCGTGGATTTTCGCGAAGTAGCCGTTCACGTATTTGTCCCCGACCGCTTCGAGCATCTCGATGGAAACAATCTTGTCGAAGCGGCCCCGGAGGGTGCGGTAATCGCAGAGCAGGATCTCCACGCGATCTTCCAGTCCGGCCTTTTTGATCCGGGCCGAGGCTTCGGCGAACTGTTCCTCGGAGATCGTCACGGTGGTGACCTTGCAATGGTAGTGTCTGGCGGCGTGAATGCTGAAGCCACCCCAGCCACTGCCGATTTCCAGCACTTCGTCCGAGGCGCATAAATGAAGCTTCCTGCAGAGGAGATCGTATTTCCGGACCTGGGCCGCTTCCAGTGAAGTCTCCGGAGCATCGAAGTATCCGCTGGAGTAGGTCATGGTCGGGTCGAGCCAGAGGCGGAAAAAATCGTTGCCGAGGTCGTAATGGTCGCGGATGTTTTTCCGGCTGGTCTCCAGACTGTTCGGGCGGCGCCTGTGGCGGGCGCGGTTGATCAGGTTCAGGATGTTGAACACCCCGGTTCCCCGGGAACGATCGGTTTGCAGGGCTTCCGCGTCGCCGTGGTTGAGAATGAACCAGGCGATGACTTTGGTGAGATCCGGAGAGTCCCATTCCCCGGCGATGTGGCTTTCCGCAAAACCGATGGCCCCAAACAGAACGCAACGGCGGAAGAAGCCTTCCTCGTGGATCCGAATTTCCGCATCCAGTCCATGGTAAACACCGCCATACACGTGTTTTGTGTTGTCCGGGAGAATGAGGGTCAGGGAGCCGTTTTTGAGCTTCGAAAAACTCCGGAGGACGAGGTGGCGGAAGATCATTTGGAAAAACGGAGATACGGGGAAAACGGGCGCTGGGAAGCCGGGTGCCTCACTGCAGGTTGAGGAGAATTTTTCCGCCGCGTTGATCCCGGGCGGCGGCCTGCACGGCTTCCGAGACCCGGGCGAGAGGAAAGGCTTCGTGCACGGGAGTGAAGAGCGTGCCGGCCTGAAGGTGTGCGGCCAGTGCGGCATAGGTGCTTTGGCGGGCGGCGTTGCTTGCTTTCTCCCTCCAACGTTTCAACCAGAACCCTTCAAATTTCAGACCTTTGAAAATCAGGAGGCCATTGGGGATTTTCAGGGCCTGTTTGCTCATGGCGCCATAAGTGACCATGGTTCCGCCGGAAGCGAGGGCGTTTGCGATGTTCAGGGCACTGGGGCCGCCGACGGCATTGAGGGCGAGCTTCGGGCGGGCTCCGGCGCAGAGGCTTTTGAGTTCCTTGCGCAAATCGCAATCTTCGGTGACGACCACTGTTCCCCCGGCCTTTTGGAGTTCTTCCACCAGTTCCGGCCTGCGGACAACATTCAATGTCTTCCATCCGAGGGCGCGGGCCAGTTGGATGACACTGCGACCGACTCCGGAATTTGCGGCATTCTGGACAACCCAATCGCCGGGTTCGAGTTTCACGAAATCGTGGATCATCCGCCATGCGGTTGCCGGATTGACGGTGAGCATGGCGGCCTGGAATTCGTCCAAGCCATCGGGGAGCGGAACCACCACGTCCGCGGGAGCGATCATCTTCTGGCACCAGGTGCCGAAGGTCATCGGAAGAACGAGCTGGCCGGGCTTCAGGTGGGAGACATTCGTTCCAACTGCTGCCACTCGGCCAACGCCCTCATTGCCGATTGTGGCAGGCAACTCCGGCAGTTCGCCATAAGTGCCTTCAATGACATTGAGGTCCGCGGGATTGATCGGGGCGGCCACCATGTCCAGAAGCACGTCATCCGGACCGGGGTCGGGAAGGGGAAGGTCGACGACGGACAGGGAATCGGAGGCAAATTGGAGGAGACGTGCGGCGAGCGGCATGGGCGGTATTTTCCGGTGTCCCGCGTCACAAGTCGAACCGTTTCTCAGGACTGGCAGACAATCCCGTCTTCTCTCCGGTATTCGAGGATGCCGGCGATGTGGTCGGCTTTGTCTTTTCCGAATGTGCGTTCCAGAAGCCAGAGCGAGAGATCCAGGCCGGAGGTGATGCCCCCGGAGGAGAGAATGCGTCCGGCGTCCACCACCCGTGAGGGCTGGACTGGAACCCCCGCCGCTTCGAGATCCTTCAGGGCCAGATGATGGGTGGTGGCGGGAATTCCCGTGAGGAGACCGGCTGCGACGAGAAGAAAGGTGCCGGTGCAGACCGCCGCGACGACCGCTCCCCTGTCATATTGGTTTCTCAAAAGTCGGGGAAGAATTCCTTCCTCAACCGCCTGGCGCACTCCCGAAGTTTCCCCGGACAACCAGGCTCCACCGGGCACAATGACAATGTCGTAGACGGTTGAAAAATCCCCCAGCCCCGTCATTTCCAGCCCGTGGAATGCCAGCACGCGGCGCTCCTCAAGGTGGGTGATCAGGCTGACCGTGACATCCAGGCCCGCATTTTTGGCAAGTCCGAAAACCTCGAGCGGAGCAATCGCATCCAACTCCTCAACTCCGGGAAATACAGGAATCGCCACACGCATGGGTTGATCATCGGCTGCCGGTTGCCCGCTGCAAAGCCTTTTCCGGCGAATGAGGGAATCCTTCAGGAATCCGCGGAAAACTCCCCGTGTTTTTTGAAATCCTGATACCTTTCGACAATCGAACGGATATAGGCGCGCGTTGCCGGGAAATCCATGATGCTGTGCAAGTCGTCCGCTCCAAACTCTCCTCCCAACCCGGAGTTTTTTTCCCAGCGCTTCACCCGTGTGCGCCCGGCATTGTATTCCGCCAGGGCAAAAGGAACCGGATCATCTTTGGCCGTCCAATGCTTCAATGCCTTTGCCAGATACCAGGTGCCGGCATCGATGTTGGTCTTGGGATCAAGGAGATCCGTGGGCTGGAAGGTTTCGATTTTTTCCGCTTTGGCCCAGTCTGAGGCCGCACCCTCGGTCAGTTGCATGAGTCCCCGTTCGCCGTGCTTTCCCAACATGTCCGGCTGAAACCGGGATTCTCTCCAGATGACAGCCTTGACCAACGAAGGACTCACTCCATACCGCTGCGCGGCTTGGATGATCAAGTCATCGTATCGATCGTAGCGGGTGTGGAAAAAAATCTTCTGGAGTGCGTAATTCTCATCATGTCCCGCCCAAAGCCAGGCGCACAGCACGACGGAAAACAGCAGGATCACAAAAAAAAACCCGGCGCGCGAAAGACTCCACTTCATTCCCCAAATTACTGCGATTCCCAAAGAACAGCAATACTTTGCCGATTTCTCCGGGGGCCGGCTCCGGAAGGGGTGCCGCAGGCAATGCTACGTAAATTTACGAACATGGCACACCATCTGCTTCCGGTTGCATGAGAGGCAATTCATCCGGGTTGAATGTGACAAAAACGTTACAAATGACCTGTTGATTGGGAAACGCGCTCTGGCAGTTTGCCACAGACATAAGTGTGCGTGGACTTCCCTAAGTTCGTGTGCAGCCGCAGTTGTTGTTGGGCGGTCAAGGGTCGCTTTCGGGACGGATGCCGGAAGAGGAGGGGCCCCGACATTCCTCTCTTGGTTCTTTTGGGAAGACAGAAACAGGAAAATTTCGTTTCAAAAAAACAATACCCTCAGCAAGCCGTTTTCTGGAGGGACCAAAAATAAAAACAAAGGATCAAAATGAAAAAAATACTCACAATTATCGGCCTCGCGGCGGCCACGCTGGCGGGGGCAAATGCAGCTGTGCTTGTTAGCTACGATTTTACAGGAGCAACAGGAGATCAAGTTAGTCAAGCAACATCCAGTGTTGCTTCCAACATGACGGGATCTGTGTTGACTCGTGGATCAGGGCTTACAGCATCGGCTGCGACAGGTTCAATCAGTTCTACGGGATGGACCACAGCTGCATCCATTGATTTGAATGACTATTATTCATTCACGATCACTCCCGATGTTGGCTTTACATTGAATTTGGATACTTTAACTTTTGCGGAGCGACGCTCTGGAACTGGTATTCGTAATTTTGTCATTCGGACCAGTTTGGATAGTTTTACAGCGGATATCTTTAGTGCTTCTGTGCCAGATGATACTGCAACAAGAGATCAATCGTTTACATTTAATTCTTCCTTCGATGTCATCAGCAGTGCTCTTACAATTAGAGTGTATGGTTATTCATCGGAAAGTGCAGCTGGCACATGGCGATTGGCTAATAGCACTGCGACAAGCAATATGCAACTGACAGGGACAGTGGTTCCCGAACCCCAAACATGGGCGCTTGTTGGAATCGGATCGGCCTTCATGATTTGGAATCTGCGCCGTCGGCGGGTGCAGGCCTGAGCGGGTTGAATCGATCAACTTTTGATGACAGGCGGGCGGTTTTACCGTCCGCCTGTTTGTTTTTTAAGACCTCTTTTTATCCAATGGACGGCATAATACCCCGCAGCTTGCTGCGGGGATACATGCTGCCAACATTATACAAATGCCTCGGGGCTTGCCCCGAGGTTCTTTACTCAGTTGCTCTTCAGTTCCCCACGGGCGATCCAGATGCCGAGGAGAGCGATGTCTGCCGGGGTGACTCCGCTGATGCGGGCGGCCTGTCCGAGGGTTTCCGGCCGGATCTTTGAGAGCTTTTGGACAGTCTCGCTGCGGAGTCCGTTGATGGTTTCGTAGACGATCCAATCGGGGATTTGTTTGCCTTCGTGGCGTTCCGTGCGAGCGATTTGCTCTTCCTGGCGACGGAGGTAGCCTTCATATTTGAGGTCGGTTTCCACCTGTTCCCAAATTTCCGGGGAATAGGCGGAGCGGATTTCCCGGGGAAGGGAGGGCCAGAAGTTTTCCGCCCGCTTGAGCCAGCGTTCGAGCGGGAGAGTGTCCACCTTGATTTCCCGGAGCCGGGAACGAAGCTCCGCGATGCGTGCGGATTTTTGTTCGAAGCGGGCCTGGCGTTCTCCGGAGACAAGGCCGGAGGCGATGCCTTTTTCCGTGAGCCGGAGGTCCGCATTGTCCTGGCGGAGAAGAAGCCGGTATTCGGCGCGGCTGGTACACATCCGGTAGGGTTCGGGGGTGCCGCGGGTGACGAGATCATCCAACAGAACTCCGATATAGGCTTCGTGTCGTGCGAGAGTGAGGGGGGGGCGGGATTGGACTTTCAGGGCGGCGTTTGCTCCGGCGACAAGTCCCTGGGCCGCGGCTTCCTCGTAGCCGGAGGTTCCGTTGATTTGTCCGGCGAAATACAGGCCGGAAAGGCGCTTGGTTTCGAGAGTGGTATGGAGCTGGGTGGGAGGACAGTAATCGTATTCCACCGCATAGCCCGGACGCAGGATTTCGGCGTTTTCGAGTCCGGGAATGCTGCGGATGAAGGCATACTGGACATCGAACGGGAGGCTTGTGGAAATTCCGTTCACGTAGATCTCGTCGGTATGCCGTCCCTCGGGTTCCAGAAAAAGCTGATGTTTCGGTTTTTCCGAAAACTTCACGACCTTGTCTTCGATGCTCGGGCAATACCGCGGGCCAACGCCCTCAATGACTCCGGCGTAGAGCGGAGATTTGCCGAGGTTGGCGCGGATGATCTCGTGCGTCCGCTCATTCGTATAAGTGATGTGACACGGAATCTGCCGGGTGCGAAATGCGCCGTCCCTCCACTCGTTGAGCGTGAAAATATCGTCTTCTCCGCGTTGCAGGGTGTCCGCAAGATAGCTGAAAACCGGTGGAGGTTCGTCTCCCGGCTGGGCTTCGCATTTTGAAAAATCGATGCTCTTGGCAAGAAGGCGGCAGGGGGTTCCGGTCTTGAACCTTCCGACTTCGAAGCCGAGTTCCTTGAGACAGTCGCTGAAGGTCGAGACCATGTCGCCGAGGCGTCCACCGGTTTGGTTCCGCAGGCCCACATGCAGGAGTCCGCGCATGAATGTTCCCGTGGTGACGATGACAGACCTGGCCCGGAAACGAAGCCCCAGATTGGTTTCAATGCCGGTGACGGCGTCGTTCCCGACAAGCAGGCGGGTGACATTTCCCTGCTTGAGATCCAGACCGGGTTGACGCTCGAGAAGGGCCTTGAGGCGGAATTGGTAGGCCTTTTTGTCGCATTGCGCGCGCGGGGCCCGGACACTCGGCCCCTTTGTGGCATTCAACATCCGGAACTGGATGCCCGTGGCATCGGTGTTCAATCCCATGATGCCGCCCAGGGCGTCGATTTCGCGGACCATGTGACCCTTGGCAAGTCCGCCGATGGCCGGATTGCAGGACATCTGGCCGACGGTGTCGGCATTCTGCGTGAGCAGAAGCGTCTCACAGCCCAACCGGGACGCGGCCATAGCGGCCTCGATACCGGCGTGGCCGGCTCCGATGACGACCACGTCGTAGGGTTTGGGATACTCGAAGTCGCTCAAATTACTCGGTATCGATGCCGTGCTCTGACAGTTTTTGCATCAGGACTTCCTTCTGCAATTTGTGGCTGTTCTTGATGACAATGTCGCCGGCGACAAAGTTGTCAAACGTCCCGCGGATGCCCGTGTTTTCCCCCTCGACGATGAACGCTCGCTCGCTCGTGAGATTTCCTTCCCAATTGCGGTGAAAGACATCCGCCTTGGTCTGGTTGTCCGCCACATCGACATTTCCGGTCGGCACATCATCCGCGCCGAAGACCGCTTTCACATCCGGCGTTGTCTGGTTCGGGAGCTGCATGTAAACGGTGAGGGGATCGCCATCCGCATCCTGCGACTGGGTGACCTGTCCCACCCGTCCGTAGACGAGAATTCTCATGCCGTTGTATTTCTGAAGGGCGGCGTCGGGAGCCGAGGAGAAATCATTCACGATCTGCTCCAGTGTGACAAAGCCATCCGGGGGAAGCGGGGCAAGAGAGGGACTTTGGGCAGGGAGGGAACCCGCGAAGGCCGCGGCAAGCGTGCAAATCACAAGAAGGGATTTCATGACAAAGCGGAATCTGCCCCAGATCCCTGCATTTCACAAACCGAAAAAGCGCCCGTAAGTCTGCGCCCGCATGGCACTGGACATGGGGGCGGACTCTGATAAAACAGCGCGGCTATGGACTGGATCACCAACCCCGAGCTCTGGATTGCGTTTCTCACCCTGTGTGCACTGGAAATTGTTCTGGGCATCGACAATGTCATCTTTATTTCCATTCTGGCGGGAAAACTGCCGCGGCACCAACAGGACAAGGCCCGGCTGATCGGTTTGGCGTTGGCGATGATCATGCGGATTCTTTTGCTGCTTTCCATTTCCTGGATTGCCGGTCTGACAAAACCGCTTGTCACTCTCCTGGGGCATGGCTTCAGCGGAAGGGATCTCATCCTGCTCCTTGGCGGACTTTTCCTGGTGGGCAAGAGCACGCATGAGATCCATGGAAAACTGGAGGGTGAGGACGGGCACGGGGCGGGGGCGGCAGCCGCTTCTTTTGCGGCCGTGCTGGTGCAAATTGTCCTGCTCGACATCGTGTTCTCCCTCGACTCGGTGATCACGGCCGTCGGCATGGTGAACAACATTCCCGTGATGATCGGCGCGGTGGTGATCTCGGTGATATTCATGATGTTCTTTTCCGGACCGATCAGCCGTTTCGTGGACAAGCATCCCACGATCAAGATGCTGGCCTTGAGTTTCCTGCTCCTGATCGGCGTGACCCTGATGGCCGACGGCTTCGGGCAGCACATTTCAAAGGGCTACATCTATTTCGCGATGGGCTTCTCGGTCTTCGTGGAAATGCTCAATCTCAAGTTGAGGAAAAAAACCGTGAAACCGGTGAAACTGCACCAACCCTACCGCGAAGAAGCTTGAACCCGGAAAAGGCGGTTTCTCACGCAGAGACGCCGAGTTCGCAGAGAAAACGGTTTTCGATTGAACGCGGGAGCGGCGCTGTGCCGTGAAAGCGCAGGGGACGAAAGCCGGGCGGAAGGGCAAAAAAAAGCCGGAGAGGGGTGCTCTCCGGCCTTTTTGAGGGTTGAGTTTTCCTAGTAGCGGTAATGCTCGGGTTTGTAGGGACCTTCGAGCGGAACGCCGAGGTATTCGGCCTGCGACTTGGAGAGCTTGGTGAGCTTCACTCCGATCTTGTCGAGGTGGAGCCGGGCGACTTCCTCGTCGAGTTTTTTCGGCAGCCGGTAAACCGTCTTCTTGTATTTGTCCTTGTTCTGCCAGAGGTCGATCTGGGCGAGTGTCTGGTTGGTGAAGGAGTTTGACATGACGAAGCTGGGGTGCCCGGTCGCACAGCCCAGATTGACCAGGCGGCCTTCGGCGAGCATATAGATGCTCTTGCGGCCACCGGGCAGATAGTAGCGGTCGTATTGGGGCTTGATGTTTTCGACGCGGATGCCCTTGTGCTTTTTGAGTCGTTCGACCTGGATCTCATTGTCGAAGTGACCGATGTTGCAAACAATCGCCTGATCCTTCATGGCAAGCATGTGCTCAAGGGTGATGATATCCTTGTTGCCGGTGGTGGTGACGTAGATGTCGCCGACGCCAAGCGTGCTCTCAACGGTGTTGACTTCGAAGCCTTCCATGGCGGCCTGAAGGGCATTGATGGGATCAATCTCCGTGACGACGACGCGTGCACCGTAAGCGCGGAGCGAATGGGCGCTGCCCTTGCCAACGTCGCCATAGCCGCAAACGACGGCAACTTTCCCGGCGATCATCACGTCCGTTGCGCGCTTGAGTCCGTCTGCCAGCGATTCCCGACAGCCGTAGAGGTTGTCGAATTTCGACTTGGTGACCGAGTCATTGACGTTGATGGCCGGGATGAGGAGGCTGCCCTGTTCGGCGAGCTGATAAAGACGGTGGACTCCGGTGGTGGTTTCTTCGGAGACTCCCTTCCAGGCTTTGGCAACCTTGGTCCAGAAGCCGGGGCGTTCCTTGGCCACGCGGCGGAGGAGTGCCTTGACGACAGAGACTTCGTGGTTGTCGGATGGCTGCCAGGCCCACTTGCTGCCCTTTTCGAGTTCGTAACCCTTGTGGATGAGCAGAGTCACATCTCCGCCGTCATCAACGACGAGCTGGGGACCGAGGTTTCCGGGGAAGGTCACGGCTTTGAGCGTGAGTTCCCAATATTCCTCCAGTGTTTCCCCCTTCCAGGCAAAGACCGGGGTGCCGGTGGCGGCGATGGCTGCCGCGGCATGATCCTGCGTGGAGAAGATGTTGCAGCTGGCCCAGCGGACGGTGGCTCCCAGGGCGACCAGGGTCTCGATGAGAACCGCGGTCTGGATCGTCATGTGGAGCGAGCCGGTGATGCGGACGCCTTTCAGCGGTTGCTGCTTCGCGTATTTCTTGCGGACGGAGACGAGCCCCGGCATTTCATGCTCGGCAATGCTGATTTCCTTGCGGCCCCATTCGGCAAGGGCGATGTCGGAGACGATGTAGTCTTTTCCCGCAGGGGTGGCTGCGGAATATTTTGCAAGGTTGGCTGTGGCTGCGGCGACCTCGGCGAGGACGGCGGCTGCGGCAGTGGAACGGGATTTTTTCATAAAAGGTTTCGGTGTTCGGTTTTCAGTGTTCGGTTTTTGTGATGAGAAAAGCGGCTCAGGAAGTTCCCTGTCTGCGGTCTTCAAGTGATTGCCAGAGACCCCGGAGCATGGCGGAGATTTCTTTGGATTCGGAAATCAGTCGATGGAATGTTTCTTGGGAGACTTGCTCGAGTTTTTTGGCGATGTCGAGTTGGGTGCGAAGCTCTCCGGTTGATCCAAGTGCAATGTTGAGGAAGCGCTGGAATTCCAACGAAGAGTTTCTTTCACTGCCTTCCGCGATGTTGGATGCCACGGAAAGTCCCGCTCTTTCGATTTGATCTTTCAGGGAAAATTTTCTGCAGGTTTCGAACTCTTTATATATTGAGACGCTTTGACGGCAGGCCCGCTGCCACACGTCCAATTCTTCAAAAGAGCGATAAGCCATGTCTTTCTGAAAACTGAACCACTGAAATCCGAATCGCTTATTTAATGAGTTTCTTGAGGGCCGCAACCTTGTCGGTGCGTTCCCAGGTGATGGCCGGATCGTCTTTGCCGAAGTGGCCGTAGTTGGTGGTCTTCGAGTAGATCGGGCGGAGGAGATTGAGCTGTTTCACGATGTCGGCCGGCTTGAAACTGAAGACCGTTGTGACGGCCTTCTCGATTTTCTGCTCGTCGACTTTGTTGGTTCCAAAGGTGTCGATGTGGATGCTGACCGGGTTCGGGTGGCCGATGGCGTAGGCGAACTGGACCTCGCAACGGTCGGCAAGACCTGCGGCAACAACGTTCTTCGCCACATAGCGCCCCATGTAGGCGGCACTGCGGTCGACTTTCGAGGGATCCTTTCCGGAGAAGGCTCCTCCTCCGTGGCGGCCCATGCCTCCGTAGGTGTCGACGATGATTTTTCGGCCGGTGAGTCCGGAGTCGCCCTGCGGGCCGCCGACGACGAAACGCCCGGTGGGATTGATGAGAAATTCGGTGGTGGCATCCAGGAAGTCCTTCGGGATCACCTTGCGGATGACGTTGTTGATGAGGAATCGGCGGATTTCCTCGTTCTTCACATCCTCGGTGTGCTGGGTGGAAATCACGACGTTTGTCACGCGGACCGGGCGGCCATCCTGATAAAGAACGGAGACTTGGCTCTTTGCGTCGGGGCGGAGCCATTTGACTTTGCCGCTTTTGCGGATGCGGGTGAGTTCGCGACCAAGACGATGGGCGAACATGATAGGAGCCGGCATCAGCTCCGGGGTTTCGTTGCAGGCGTAGCCGAACATGAGTCCCTGGTCTCCCGCGCCCTGTTCTTCGGTGGCTTTTCCTTCAGCCCCTTTGGCATCGACACCCTGGGCGATGTCCGGGCTCTGGCTGGTGAGAAGGTTGTTGATGAAAACACGGTCGGCGTGGAAGACATCGTCCTCATGAACGTAGCCGATTTCGCGGATGGCGTTGCGGATGATCTGACCGATGTTGAGGGCGGAATCCAAAGCGGCCCCCTTGAGGCGCGGGACGGTGATTTCGCCGCCGACAACGACGGTGTTGCTCTTGACGAAGGTTTCGCAGGCGACCCGGCTTGTGCGGTCAAGGGTGAGGCAGGCATCCAAAATGGCGTCGGAAATGGTGTCGCACACTTTGTCGGGATGGCCTTCGCCAACGGATTCGGAGGAAAAAATGAAACGGCGGGACATGGGTTCTTTCGGTTGAGGTTGGTCTTTACGTATTGAGATATTTGAATATATTCATGGGTCTCATGGCGTCAATGGTAAATTGCCTGCGGGTGTTGTCCGATCCGACCCGGTTGCGGTTGCTGCTGCTGCTTGTTGGCGAGGAGCTGACCGTGGCGGAATTGCAGGAGATCCTGGGAATGGCGCAGTCGCGGATTTCGGCGAGTCTCGGGCAATTGAAGCGGGAGGGATTGGCGACCGACCGGAGGGTGGGGAAGAATATTTTTTATTCAGCGAAGGAGAATGCCGACGGGATGGTGGGGGCGATTCTCAGGAATGCCCGGGAGGATCTGCGGGAGGCATCGCGCGATCAGGCCGCATTGGCGTTGACGCTGAGGAAGAGGAAAGATCGGGCGGCGGAATATTTCAACAGACTCGCGGGCCGGTTCGGACGGGTTTATGTGCCGGGACGTTCCTGGCAGGCCCTGTCCCACGCTCTGCTGTGTCTGTTGCCGCCGATGGTGATCGCCGACATGGGGGCAGGGGAGGGCACGTTGTCCCAACTGATGGCCCGCACGGCGAAGAAGGTGATCGCCGTGGACAATTCGGAGAAGATGGTGGAGTTCGGTTCCGCGCTGGCGCGGGAACATGGATTCCGCAATTTGGAATACCGGCTGGGGGATGTTGAAGATCCTCCGGTGGAAGAGGGCTCGGTGGACCTCGTGCTCTTCAGTCAGGTTCTCCACCATGTGCCGAATCCGCGACGGGCTCTTCTTTCCGCATACAGAATTTTGAAACCTGGCGGGCGGGTGGTGATCCTCGATCTGGCCAACCACAGCTACGACCAGGCCCGGGAGTTGTACGCCCATGTGTGGCTGGGGTTTTCGGAGGTGGATTTGCACCAGATGCTGCGCAAGGCCGGTTTTTTGAAGGTTTCCACGTCGGTTGTCTCGCGCGAAACAGAGGCCCCGCATTTCCAGACGGTCCTGGCCACGGCTTCCAAGTAGGACCGTGCCTACTGGATTTCTTTTTCCATCCGCTCGCTGAGCCACTGTTTGATCATGCTCTGGTAGTTCAGGTAGCGGGAGCGGGCCAGGCGCTTGATGCGGGCGAGCATGCGGGGGTCAAAACGCAGGGTGATTGTCGTGGAGTCCCGGTTGTCGGTCTTGAGGATGGAGCCGTTCATGAGCCGGGGATCCAGAGCGGTTTGCCGCCAAAATTCCCGTTCTTCCTCTTCGCTGGAAAACACCGGAAGATCCTTCCATTTCGCAAGAATATTCATGGTCAGTTGGCCTCCGAATTTTTTCTGTCGTAGAAGCTTTCCTCTTCGGAAGTCATCAGGCGGGAAAAAACCACGCGGTAGCGTTTCCCATCCGTCCAGAAGACCGAAAAAATTGGGCGGTTGGAGATGGCCCGGCCAAGGATGAAGTAACGCGCTTCGCGACCGGCCACTTCGTCGATCTCCGGCATCAGGCGGATGCTGAAAGGATCCTCGAACGATTCCTCGATTTCCTTCGCGGAAATCTCCTTTGGAACAAACGGGGTGTCTGACCAGTCGAACTCCATCAGCTTCCTTTCGCCGGTTGAATGAGTTCGATTTCGTAGCCTTCGGGGGCATCCACAAAGGCGATGATTGATCCGCTGGAGGCCCGGTGGGGGCCGTCGCTGAGAGGATAGCCTTTGGAGGCGGAATGCCTGGCGAAGGCCTCCAGATCGTCGACTTCAAATGCGAGATGGGTGAGGTCCGGCCCGACCTGAACGGGACCGCTCCCGTCAAATTTGCAGATTTCGATCAACTCCTCGCTGCCGGGAGCCTTGAAGAAAACCAGTTGGGATCCGCGTCCGCTGGTGTTTCTCCGGACTTCTTCCAGGCCAAGGACCTCTTTGTAGAAGGCGACGGTTTTTTCAAGGTCGGAAACCCGGTATCGGGTGTGGAGGAGTCTTTTGACCATGCCTGTTTACTAGCTGTGGGAAAGGTTGGGGGGAAGAGGAAAATCACAGGCGTTCGTGTTCCTGACCGTAATCTGGAACTGCCCCGGTCTTCTTCCCCCGGACCGGAAAAAGTGTTCCCGAGTGCTTCGGGGCTGCTATAGGAGAGGCGTTCATGTTGAAGAAAAACTTCAGTCTTTTCCTGGCTTTGAGATATCTCAAGCCCAAGCGCACCTTTCTCTCGATCATCACCCTCATTTCGATTCTTGGGGTGACGCTGGGGATCATGGTGCTGATTTTGGTGATTTCCGTGATGACCGGGTTCGAGCAGGAACTCCGGCGGAAAGTGATCGGATTCGATGCCCATCTCGTTGTGAGCAACCAGGCGGTGATGGAGGATTGGGTGAAGACCATGGAAATCTGCAAAAAGGAACCGCATGTGACGGCGGTGGCTCCCTTCGTGCAGGGGCCGGTCATTGTGGAATTCCAGAATCGCCGACTGGCCCCGAAAATCCGGGGAGTCGAACCGGAGCTGGAGGAGCAGGTGGTGAGCGTCGGCGAATTCATCGTCGACGGTGCCTACGATTTGGACGGAGACAAGACGGTCCTGGGTTCCGAATTGGCGAGAACACTTGGGGCCGGGGTGGGGGACAAGATCACCATCTATTCGCCGGGAAACCTGAACCAGATTTTGTCCGAGCTGGACCGGTTGGAAAAAGAAGGCAGTGATGCGGCCAGCGCGGGCGCATTGAAGCAGATGATCCTGCCGCGCGAGCTGGAGGTCAGCGGAATTTTTGAAAGCGGGCGGTATCTTTACGACAGCGAGTTCCTGATCGTGCCCCTGCACATCGGGCAGGAGCTTTATAATCTCGGAGATGCCGTGCATGGACTGGCCCTGAAAACATCCGATCCGTATCTGGCCCCCGATGTACGCCGGGATCTGAATTCCAAGCTTACACCGCCCGATTTTGCCCTCACTTGGATCGACCTCAACAAACAGATCTTCGATGCCATCCGCATGGAACGGAACGTCATGTTTTTTCTGCTCATGTTCATCGTGTTGGTCGCGGCCTTTGGAATCATGAACACGCTGATCACCGTAACCGTGCAGAAGACACGGGAAATCGGGGTGATGATGGCGCTGGGTGCCCGAACAAACCAGATCATCGGTGTGTTTCTTGCGCAGGGGATGGTGGTCGGTGTCTTCGGCACCATTGCGGGACTTTTTCTGGGCATCAGCATGGTCCAATACCGGAATGAAGTCAGCCAGTTCCTGGCCAACTCCCTTGGCATCGAAATCTTTCCACGGGCGGTCTACCAGTTCAGTGAGATCCCCGCGCAGGTTGTTCCCTCGGATGTGGCGATCATTTGCGTGAGCGCCTTTGTCATTTGCTCCCTGGCGGCCCTGATCCCCGCATGGTTTGCCGCCCGGCTGGATCCGGTGAAAGCCCTCCGTTACGAGTGAATTGACAAAGTCCGTTCTCCCCGGCTTATTGTCTTCTCATGCTCGACCCCCAAAATCCGGAAGACCGCCAGATTCGCGTGATTCTCCTTTCCGCCGCCGGTGCGGCTGTTCTGGGGATCCTGGTTGTGGCGACCGTCGTGGCGGTGATGATCTCCACCAATTTCAACATCCTCAACTGGATGGAGTAGAGTTTTCGTCCCCGTGGATTTTTGCAGCTGCCGAGCAGAGGCAGGCTCCCAGAAAAATCACCACGCCGGAAACGTAGACCCAAAGCATCAGAAGCATCATCACGCCGACCGTCCCGTAAATCGCATTGTAGTTCACGAAGCGGGGAAGGTAGTTCACAAACGCGTTCTGACAGAATTGCAGGGCCAGCGTGACCAGCAGGGCGGGGAGCCAGACCTGTTTGAAAAACACCCGCCGCCGCGGGGCAAGCATGTACAAAAGGGTGAATGAGTAAAAAAGAACGCCCCACGAAAGAACATAGCGGCTGAGATCAAAAATTCCCGCGAGCATGGTCAGGTTGATTTCCGGAATCCGGGAGCGCAGAAACCATTCAAAGCTCAGCAGGATTTTCTTCGCTCCCTGCAGCAGGGCGGGAGCCAGCAGACCGATGAGAAGCGCGCTGGCGAGAACGGCAATCATGAGCAGGTTTTTGAGGGGAAGCTGCCACCAGGGGATTTCGATCGTATGCCATGCCCGGTTGACTCCCCGGACCAGGGCCTGAAAAAAACGCAGCGAGCACCAGATCAGGATGGCGAAGGACACGAGGGTGACGCTGCCCCGCGATTTTTCCAGAGAGGCCACCATCTGCCACAGGAACGCCTGCTGGGGTTCTCCCATGGGGAAATAACGGGCCACGGTGTCGACCACTTCCTGGGAGGTAAAAAAGGAGGAGCCGGCCGTCAGCATCAATGCAAACAGAGGGACCAGGGAAAACAGGGCGTAGTAGGCGAAGGAGGCCGCGCGTTGCTCTCCATCGATCTCCGAAAACGTCCGCACCGTCTCCCAGGCAATCTTCGGGCACTCCCGCAGTTCTTTTACAAACCGTTGCATCCGGACAATCTCTTCGCTCCCGCTTTCAAAGACAATTCTTTACGGTGTTCGTCTCCCGGAGGGGGGGATGACAGGAAGTTCTTGCTCTATAAAGCGCGTTTTATTAGGTGGTCTGGCATGAAGACACTTGTTCTTGCAGGTCTGGTGTTGTGGGTGGCCTTGGGAGCGCGGGCCGGGGAGGTGCTGGACGCCCGGACGGCCGCCGGAAAACTTGGTGAGACCGTGGTGGTCGTCGATACCGTCCATGACGTGGTCGTGAAAGAGTCCGGGACGGTTTTTCTGAATTTCGGAGCCGCTTTCCCAAAGGAATTCCTCGCCGCAGTGGTGATGAAGGAAACTCGTCCGCGTTTTCCGGATGTTGAGAACTGGAAGGGAAAGAGGGTGCGCTTTGAGGGCAGGATCATCGAACACGAAGGGCATCGCAAAATCATCCTCCGGGAGCGGGGGCAGATCACTTTGGCGGAATAGCTCCGCTTTTTTCCGGGAAACAGCAGGTCAGGAGCCGGAAGAGCCGGATTTTTCATCGAGTCCGAGATAGCTGAAAATCAGACTGAAGAGAACGGTCTGAAGACCTATCGAGGCCAGGGTGCGTCCGGCAATGACAATGCGGGTGGTTTCCAGAGGATCAAGATTTCCAAAACCTGTGGCGGCCCATCCCAGCAGGGCAAAAAGGATGACGCCGAATCCCGCCAGTCCCACCACAAAACCTCCGGCCAATCCCTTCTCCAGAGTGAAAAATCCGAAAGCCCGTGAAAGAGCGTGGTTGGAGGGAAGCAGCCCCCGGGTGAACGCAAAAATTCGGGCGAAACAGGCGAAAAGAATCATCTGGTAGCCGAACAACAGCACCAGGCCCGCGATTTCCAGGGAGTTCAGATCGAAGTGAATGCCTCCCATGTGAATCGGCCCGACAAGAAGTCGCAGGAAAAATCCTCCCCCCACAACGAACGCAGCCAGCCCCGGGTAGAGGAGAAGCCACTTCGGGGAGAAAAGCATCATGAACCGCAGGTGGCGCCAGCCATCGCGCCAGCTTCTGAGATGGGGTGGCCGCGACCGCCCATCCTTGTGCAGGGTGATGGGAACTTCCTCTATCTTCAGTCCGCGAAGAGAGGCTTTGATCACCATTTCCGAGGCAAATTCCATGCCGGTGGTCCGGAGATCCATTTTCTCAAAAGCTTCTTTGGTGAGGGCACGCAGTCCACAGTGGAAGTCATGGCTCGGGCACTTGAAAAGGATGCGTCCGATCCGGGTGAGAACAGGATTGCCGATCCAACGGTGTTTCCAAGGCATGGCTCCCGGCTCAATATGGCCGCCTCCGCCGGGCATCCGGCACCCCATGACCAAGTCGGCTCCTCCGCGCAGCTTGTCGAGAAAGGGCGCGATCTTTGAAAAATCGTAGCTCAGATCTGCATCCCCCATGACAAGAAACCTGCCTGCTGCAGCGGCCATTCCGGACCGCAAAGCGTTGCCATAACCGCGGTGGGGAACCCGGATCACCCTTGCTCCGTGGGTTGTTGCGATTTCCACGGATCCATCCGTGCTGCCATTGTCGGCAACCAGAATCTCTCCTTCCACTCCGGCCGAGGCCAGGCCTTCCCGTGCCGCCACGATGCAGCCGGCAAGAGTCTCGGCCTCATTCAGGCACGGCATCAGGACGGTTGCTTCTGGGAGGACGACTGGCATCGTTTTTCAGGGAAAGGATGTGCTGCCGCTTGTCGGCGGGAGGCAACCTTTTTCCAAAACCGCCAAAAATTGCCAGCTTTTCCGGAAAAGGTGCCGCCAGAGGAGGCTGTTGGCATAGAGGTCGGGATTTTCCTGCGATCGACATTCCTGCAATCCCTCGGAGAGGCAGAGTTTCCGGAAACTTTCCGGGGTGAAATATTTTTTGGGCACCTGAACCCCGTAGCCGTAGTTTCCGACGAAATCCATGAGGCGGAGCACTTGTCTGGAAAACAGACTTCGCTCGAAGTGGTCCTTGACGACAACAAAGCGTCCGACCCGGGCGGCTTCCCGAAGCAGGATGGGAGCCCGGGGCAGGCAGTGGTGCAGTACATCCGAGAAAAGGACAACATCAAACGTGCCTTCTTCAAAAGGAAGGTGAAGGCCGTCGAACGGACGATATTTCCGCCATTTTTCCGAATCCCTGAGATGGGGAGGCAACTCGTGGATGTCCGTGCAGAGCCATTCGATGGAAGGGTTCTGCCCCGCAATTTTTTCAACAATGGTCATGTCTCCACAACCCACGTCAAGGGCACGGATTTTTTGGGATGACTCCGGAAACAGACTGGAAATCCGATTTCCGATACAGGAGGCCAATGCGGAGATCCTGCGCGAATGAGCCGAGAACTGGTGGAGTGCCACCAATCCTTTTTGAAAGGGATTGGGATGGCGGTTGGCGATGGGAGAACTCATCGGCGGAGGAAAAACCTTTCACTCATGGAGGATTGCCGGTGGGAAGAGCGCTCCAGGCGGGGGGTTCATGCGCTTCGAACGCGGAGCGCAGGGAATTTGCCATGGCCTTCACAGGCTCATCCGAGGGGTTCAGGGCGATGGCTTTTTCAAGGAGTGCGGGAGCGGGCTGAAAATCTCCCAATGCCGCGAGGGCGGCAGCACGTGCCAGGAAACGGAAAGGGCGATCCGGTGATGCGGCATCCAGGCGGTCGCAGCAGGCCAGTGCAAATCGGGGGTCCCGCACGGACGGGTCCGGCGAGGTGGCAAAAAACCAGGCGGCCTTTTCAAGAGTGGACGGAGAGGCATTGGGCAGAGCCGTTGCTTCCCGGAGGAACCCGGCAAGGAGGTTCCATTTTTCTGCACGGGAGAGAGTGGCGATCATGTTGTTGACCAAAGATTGGCCTGCATCCGGAGGAGCGAGCTTCAATGCACTCAGAATTTGTTGGATGGCTTCACCGTAACGGCGCTGACCGATGTAAAGGTCGGCCAACTCCACATTCACCAGAGTGCTGTCCGGGGCAGATTCCAAGACTTCCCTGAGGGTGATTTCCGCCTGGACCGGGTTCCCCTCCACAAAACGCACAAACCGGGCCAGATGGAATTTCGCCTCGTTTACGTTTTGTTCTGGAACAACTTCCAGCAGGAGCACCTGTTGATCGAGGGCTTTTGTCAGGGAGTTGGGAGGAAAAATCAGAGGGCGGGCCCAGATGGGAATCTGTTTGTTTGCCAGTGCCTGCTTGGCAAAGGAATTTTCGAAGGATTTCCCGGGCACCGGCTTTGGATAAAGAATGTGGAAAAAGGGTTCGATGAAGTTTTCCCAGCTCATGAGGGAGATGTGGGTCACCCCGTGCTTTTTCATGAAGGCGAGGGCTTCATCGTTGCTCTGGGCATTGAGTCCGTCGGCTGCGGCTTTCAATCCCGCCGCATTTTCCCAATAAAGCGTGCCGATGGTTCGGAAGCCGCCCAAAGCCGAGAGCAGGCAGGAGCTGTTGGGGCTGCTGAGAAGAGTGACCGGACGGCCCCGGGCATTGTCGAGGATGGTTTTGGCCATCTGCCGGTGGAGAAGAGCAAGCGTCTGGCCCCGTGAGCAGATGATTTTATCGCCGCTCTGGAATTGTTCCCAGACGGGACGAATCGTGTTGGAGAAGGAAGGCTCGATGAACAGGCTGGACAGCAACAAGAGAAGCCCCGCCGCAACGGCACGCATCCAAAGCCGGGGCGGGACAAGCTTCCATGCCTGAGGAATAACGAAGCCTGCCAGGGCGATGTAAAGAGGGCTGATCAACAGCGACCAGCGCGTTTGATAGAACATCAACGCCGTGATCACCAGAATCGGTATCGAGAGGAACAGCAGAATCGCTTTGGTTCCCCTCCCAACACGGCGAAAGCCCATCAGAACCACCCCGGCCACGAGGAAGATCGGATACCATCCAAACGCAAGACCCCAGGTCAGTGTGCCGATTTCAATGCGTGTGACCAGTGGCAGCAACTCGGTGAGATGCTGATACAAGCGCATGAGAAACGGATCTTTTGCGGAATAGACCCCGTCTCCTCCCACCAAAATGGCCGCAGGCAGAGCGGCCCCGGCCAGAACCGGCCAGATCAGATCCCGCCAGGGGAAGGGCTTTTTCCCGGAAGAGCAGATCCACTCCGCAAGCACGGCAATCGACCATCCGCCTCCCCACCAGGCAAGGGCATAGAGCGGGTGATTGACCTCCAGTCGCATTCCCATGTCCGAAGGGAAGTATTCAAAGAGATAGAAAAAAAGAGCGAGCCCCGCTCCCCAAAGCGCCCACTTTTTCCACAGGCCCGGGACAAAGGAGAGGGTATTTTTTTTGGAGGAATTTCTGCCAAAGATCCATGCGGTCACCAAAGCGGAGAGGCCGATGGTTCCCAGCACAACTGCGGTGGAGATGGCGCTGATCCAAAGTCCCGCGGCACCACAGACGGCGGAGAAGATCATCCCGTGCTCCGCCTGTTTCAGGGAATGGGGAAGAACAAAGTCCCCGCCCTCTTTCTCCTGCACCCAGCCTGCTCCGGCCCAGGCGATGCCAAAGATCATTCCCAGCAGGGTGAAGGAAATGAGTCCGTGGTGGTCGGGATACGCCGGCATGAAGCCCTCGTAGAATGTCGGGACGACCACCATGCCGGTGGCAATGACTGTTCCACAAAGCGGACCAAATCTCCGGGCAGAGAGTGTGGAGAAGATGCCGACCGCAAGCAGCAGAAGAATCGGGTTGGCCCAGATGGACATCCGGAAAATGCTGTTCCGGAGGGATTCTCCGGTGAGCGCCCGGTAGAGCTCGCCCAGCCCCCTCAGATACCAAGCGAAAGCCGAGTTCCAGTGGACTTCCCGCCCCTCGGGCGCATTGTCGAAGTCCGTGTGCCGCACTCTCCAATGGCCGTCCTTCCCGAGAACTTCCGCGTGCCGGTTCCAAACATAACCGTCATTGGCGATCTCATTGAGAAAAACCGGCAGTCGTTCGCTTTTGGGAATTCCTGCGTCCATCTTGTCGCAAAGCTTCACGGTGACGGAATCGACAAGGAAAGCATGACCCAGAACCCAGGCGAAACAGGCGATCAGCACCACCGAAAAACCCAGCCAGGGAAGAATCTTTCGGGGTTGCGCCGGTTTGTCCGACAGGTCTTCCGGGCGGACAGAAGGAAGGCCTCGGTTTTTTGGCGTCTTTTTTTGTTTCGATGGGGCGCGTTTGGAGGACACGGGAAAGGGCGGACTATGCCGCAGCCGGGAAACACAGGAAAGAAGATATTGAGCAGGCCGGCTGCACAAGATCGATTCGGGATTTACTGATAATCTTCCGCCCGGGGACTCATGCCGCGGAGGAGAAAAAAACCGAGGGCAAGGACTGCCAGGGAAAGCCCTCCCAGAATGGCAAAGCCGGGCCGGTAGGCCACGTGATCGAACATCCAGCCGACAAGCACCGGTCCCGCGGAATTGGCGGCAATCATGCAAAACCCCAGCAATGTGAAATGCCCCGCCCGGTTTTCCGGCTTGGGAATACCACAGGTGAGAGCATTCATTGCCCCCGAGAATCCACGCCAGGCAACGGCGGCGACGGCGGTGGCGAGCATCACCGTTGCCGTGCCCGGCAGCATGGCCAGGGGGAAAAATGCCGCTGCCGCCAGGGCGGGCCAGAAGAGGAGCGAGTTGCGTGCTCCCCAGCGATCGGTGATCCACCCGGCCGCCGGACTCAGGGTCAGCCGTGAAATCGAAGCCGCCAGTCCCAACCCGGCCGCCATCTGGGCTTCAAATTTCAATTCACGGAAAGCATAGACGCTGGCAAAAACCGAAAGCTGTCCGATGAGCGGGGAAACCAGACAAATCACAAGAACAAGTTTCAGGAATGGGATGTCTTCAAAGAACGCTTTCCACATGGTTTTGCCCCAGGGGGTTGGTGAGCGTTCCACCGGAGTGGCCGGTTCCCTGGCAAAAAGAATCGCCGTGTCCGCGATCTGGCACAGCAACCAGGCCAGCACAAGAAGCGCTCCATAGCCCTGGGGCTTGGGCAGAATGGCCAACAACCACGCTGCCAGCGCGGCTCCCGCGATGCCAAGGAGTCCTCCGAGTCCCGCAGAAACCCCGGCCAGCCGTCCCCGCAGGCGCATGGGGATGCAGGCTGCAAAAAACTCCTGATTGGGGAGCCCTCCAAAGCCCGCCGCCACCTGTCCGGCACACATCATGGCAACAATGAAGGCCACCATGGCGGCCCCGTCCGTCGAAATCCCGAGCCACACGGCCACACCCACAATCCCCACCGGGAGCAGGTAGAGCGTGTCGGCCACGTAGAGGTAGAGTTTTTTGTGACGAAATCTTCTTGTGATCCACGGGGAGAGGAACATCCCCGGGAGCGTGGCAACAAGCACCCCTTGCACCAGGCCGATCTGGGTGTTGGTCGCCCCGTAGTGCACAAGCAACGGCTGCAAGACGACCACCACCTCAGACCATCCCATTGCAAAGACAGATCCCACCCATACCAGGCAGGCAAAGTTCCGCCGCACATCGTGCGGTGCCAGGGAACGGGGTTCAACAGCTTCCATCTTCATGGTGATATGCCGGATGTTTCCCCCAATGACAAGGAGGTGCTGAATGGGAAAAGGGCGGCAATGCCCTGTCCTGACGACCGATTTGCGGGGCAGGGGAGAAATTTCCCTCAGGAAGGAACCGGGTCGTTGCGGAGGATCAGGATGCGGCGGATGGTTTCTTCGATGAGATTGTTGGGGCAGCTGGCCCCGGCAGTGATGCCAATGGTGAGCGGGGTTTCCTGGGAAAGCCAGCCGGTGGATTGGATTTCCGCTTTCTGGTGCAGGTCGTAATGGCGGATCTCCTGTGCGGAGAGGAGGCAGTCGGCGTTGCGGATGAACCAGGTGGGGTGTTTTTTTTCTCCGATTTCGACGAGGTGGGTGGTGTTCGAGCTGTTGTAGCCGCCGATGACGACGAGGAAATCCAGGGGATCTTCCAGGAGGCGGAAGAGGGCGTCCTGGCGTTCCTGTGTGGCTCCGCAGATGGTGTCAAAGAAACGGAAGTTCGAGGAATGGCCACCGTCGCGGCGGGTGATGGCTTCGCGGAGGAGCGTCTGGATTTGTTCGGTCTCGCTGCGCAGCATTGTGGTCTGGTTGGCGACTCCGACCCGTTGCAGGTGGATCAAG
>JADHED010000702.1_pt1 | contig 35563 bp, 37 predicted proteins | sample 8952041 | NCBI WGS metagenome assembly JADHED01 (sample SAMN16124423, study PRJNA663239) | bioreactor sludge metagenome | isolation source: sludge (control) | place: India:Bengaluru | collected 2018-09-08 | reverse complement strand
TGAGTTCTGCGGCACACCCCGCAAGCGCCACGACCCAGGTTTGCCCCGTAGCGCAAGCGAAGGGGTCGCAGACTTGGGGTCGCCTTTTCTTTGCTTACTTTCTTTTGGCGAAGCAAAAGAAAGTGAGTGCGCCGCCGGGCGCATATCCCGGCCAGCCCACATCAAAAAGAAGAGCTATCCACGCAATACCACCAAGCGCTAGAGGCTAAAATTAATTGGACTCTGACCCCAATTAACAAACTAACATCGTTTTAGAACTACTTGATCTGGCAGCCCTGCCGCTCCAGCGTCTGGGCAAAGGCGTCCGACATCAGGTAGGCGAACTCCACCGGGCGCTGGCGGCCTATGGCGTCGCCCGGCACCTCGGCGGTGGCCGGGTGGCACATCAGCAGGCTGCCGTCCCGCGCCTCCTCCAGCCAGGCCTGCATCAGCGTGCCGTACTCCTCGGGCGTGGCCGCGTCAAAGCCATACACGCCGCCAAAGCCCTGGTTCTGCAGCACGCCGGCGCGGCGCAGCAGCCGTGTGGCGCTCCAGCCGCCCAGCAGGGCGATGACGGCAGCCTTGGGGTCGCGCCAGAGGCGGCCGGCGGGCGCGGTGGAGCGCACCCAGGGCATGGCGCGGCCGGCGTAGCGCCGCTGCAGCTCGGCCAGCAGGGCGCGCCGCACGCCGGGCAGCTGGTGCACATGCTGGTGGCCGTCGATGAAGTCCGGGGCGCTGCCGATGGCGTCTTCAAAGGCGTCGAGCTGTTGGCGCCAGGCATCGCGCAGCTCATTGGCGGACAGGCGGCGCGCGTAGGCCGCCGTCAGCACCTGGCCCAGGCTGTGCGCGCCGTGGGCGCCGCCATGGGCCTCGGTCAGGTTGAAGTGCAGGCCCAGCTGCAGGCGCGGGCGCAGGGGCAGGAGCTGGGGCGCGGCCTCGCGCCAGCGCGGCGCGGTGCTCATGCAGCTGGTGGCGGACAGGCGGCCGGCCCGGGCCAGCAGCAGCACGGCCTCGTCCACCAGCGGGTGCAGCGCGTAGTCGTCAGCGCAGAGGGTGATGCTGCGGTTCATGGCGTGCCGGCCCGGAAGGCCCAGAATTTACTCAGGACAAAGGTGGCCACGGCCACCAGCAGCAGCACGCCGGCCAGGCTCCACAGGTAGTGCCAGTGCAGCCATTGCAGGGCCAGGGCGTAGAGCAGCTCGTTGCCGACGAAGGACAGGCTGGCGACGGCAAAGTAGCGCCCCACCACGGCCCAGCCGCGCGCGCCGGCGCCGGCGAAGGTGAGCAGCGCATGGCCGTTGTAGCTGACCACGAAGGCCACCAGAAAGGCCAGCACGTTCGCCGCCAGCGGCGCCATCTGCGTGAGCTGCACCAGCAGCGCCACCACGGCCAGGTGCGTGGCCGCCGCGCAGCCGCCCACCAGTGCGAACTGCAGCGGCTGGGGCAGGCGCGCCAGGCGCCGGGCCAGGACCTGGGCGCTCATGAATCGCGCCAGGGGCTGTTGTCCTGGTCGCGCGCGACGAGGTAGGTGGGGCGCTGCTTGACCTCTTCGTAGATACGGCCTATGTACTCGCCCAGGATGCCGATGGACATCAGCTGCACGCCCGAGAACAGCATGATGCTGGCGGCCAGCGTGGGCCAGCCCTGCAGGTCGGTGCCGTTCAGGATGGTGTCCAGCGTGATCCACACGCCATAGACCAGGGCCAGCGCGGCCACCAGGCTGCCGACCACGCTCCACACGCGCAGCGGCAGGGTGGTGAAGGAGGTCAGCCCCAGCAGCGCCAGCGAGCCCAGGCGGCGCATGCTGAAGCTGGTCTGCCCGCCCGCGCGGTCGTGCGGCACGAACGGCAGGGCCGCGGCCTTGAAGCCGACCCAGGCGTACAGCCCCTTCATGAAACGGTTGCGCTCGGGCAGGGCGTTCAGGGCGTCGGCCACGCGCCGGTCCATCCAGCGGAAGTCGCCGGCGTTGGGCGGCACCTTGACCTGCTTGCCGGCGTTGATCAGGCGGTAGAACAGGCCCGTGCCGACGCGCTTGGTGCCGCTCTCAAAGCCGCGGTCGGCAATCACGCCATAGACCATGTCATAGCCGGCCAGCCACAGCTCGTGCATCTGGGGCAAGAGCTCAAGCGGGTGCTGGAAGTCGGCGTCTATCAGCAGCACGGCGCTGCCGCGCACATGGGCCAGGCCGGCCGTGAGTGCCGCCTCCTTGCCGAAGTTGCGCGACAGGGCCAGGTAGCGCACGGGCAGTTCCTCGGCCAGGCGCAGGGCCACGGCGTGCGTGCCGTCGCGGCTGCCGTCGTTGACGATGATGATTTCAAACTCGGGCGTGAGTGCCTGCACCGTCTGCACCAGGGCGCGCACAAAGGGGTCGAGGTTGGCCTCCTCGTTGTGCGCCGGCACCACGCAGCTCAGGCGCAGGGGCGTGCGCGGCAGTTGCGCGGGCGGCGCGGCGGGGGCGTAGTCGGCGTGGTAGTCCGCGCTGGGCGTGACGCGGTAGGGGGCGGGCGATTCGGTCATGGTGTCGATTGTCTGTTCAGCGTGCAGGGGCTGCATCCACGTCATACACCGCATAGGCCCAGGCCTGCGGGCGCGGAAAGCGCCAGCCGCCGCGCTGCACCTGCAGCACATGGGCCCCGGCCGGCAGTCCGCGCGCGGCCAGCCAGTCCTGCGCCTGACGCTGGCAGTCGGTTTCGGGCTGCGGGTTCGTCACCGGCCCCAGCGGGCACAGCAGCAGGCCGTTGCGCCCCTGCCAGTCGCCCAGGGCCGACAGGCGCGCCAGCTCGGTGTCCGGCAGGCCGGGCACGGTCAGCAGATGGGGCTGGGCATAGAAGGCGAGCATGGCGTTCTCGGCCCAGGCGCCGCCCACCCACTCCAGGCGCTGGCCGGGGTGGCGCTGCCGCCAGTCACTGACGATGGCGCGTGCGGCGTCCTGCGTGGGGCGGTAATAGCCCTGGTCGCCGCGCAGCGCGCTGGCCAGGGCTGCCGCCACACCCAGCAGCAGCACCAGGGCCAGCACCGGCCACCAGGCGCGGCCCAGGCGCTGCAGCGCCACGTCGGCCGCCGCGGGCGCCAGCTGCTGCAGGTTGCGCAGCCAGAGCAGCGCAAAGGCATAGCCAATGGGTATGGCCCAGGGCGTGGACAGCTCCACCACGCCGGCCGCACCAAAGCCCAGCGTCAGCGCCCAGGGCATCAAGGCGAGCCAGTACAGCACGTCGTCCCGGCCGCGCGGCAGCCAGCTGCGCAGCAGCAGGCGCGCGGCCGTGCGGCCCCAGGGCGCGCCATCATGGCGCGCCTGCACCCTGGCCCAGACCAGGCACAGCGCCAGCCAGGCCGGCAGCCAGTAAAAGAGGGGCGCGAGCGCAAAGCGCGCCACATAGCGCCAGGAGGTGCCGCCGCCGCCCTGGTCCATGGCGTAGCCCAGCGGCGCCCAGTCGTGCGATGCCACCCAGGCCAGGTGCGGCCACAGCGCCAGGCCAAAAACAGCCAGCGCCAGATAGGGCCGCGGCGTGGCCAGCCAGCGCCGGCCGTCGGCGTGCAGCAGTATGGGCAGCAGAAAGCCGGCCAGGAACACGCCGCTGTAGTACTTGCTCAGCATGGCCGCCGCGGCCACCAGGCCCAGCCAGGCGCTGTACCAGGCGCCGCGCAGCCCGCGCTCCTGCCAGCTGGCCAGGAGCAGGGCCGCGGCCCAGGGCCACAGCGACAGCAGCTGGCTGTTGGCGTTGAACTTGCCCGCCAGGTTGGTGTAGGGCAGGCTCCACAAGAGCAGCAGCGCGCCCCAGGGCGCCAGCGGCCCCAGGCGCAGACGCCGCCCCAGCGCCCACACGCCCAAGAGGCCGACGAGCACATTGGTGTAGGACAGCAAGCGGTAGGCCCAGTCGGCCTGCGGCAGCACGGCAAACCACAGCCCCACCACCCAGGCAAAGAACGGCGGGTGCTTGTGCGTGCCCCAGCGCAGCGGCTGCGCCCAGGCGTAGTTCTCCAGCATGTCGTGGTAGCCGTCCAGGTTGGCATTGGAGAACCACGACACGCCGGCCCAGGCCAGGCAGGCGGCCACAAGCCACCACAGGGTGCGGCGCGCGTGCGGCGCCGCGGGGATCGACGGATGAACAAAAGTAGGCATGAAACTCAGGTCAGCAGCGCCACGGCTGCGGAAAAGCTGAAGAAGGCCAGCACGGTAGAAACCAGAATGATGCGCGCCACGCGCCCGCCGTGGGCGCCGAAGCGCTCGGTCAGCAGGGCCACGTTGCTGGCGCTGGGCAGGGCCGCCAGCAGCACCAGCACGGTGAGGGTGAAGGGAGAAATGTCGGCGCCCAGGCCAATAGCGGCGCGCGCCACGCACCACACCAGCAGCGGGTGCACGATGAGCTTGGCCAGGGCAATGGGCACGTAGTGGCCGAGCGGCACGCGCTCGTGCTGGCCCATCTGCGAGCGCGCCAGCACCGCGCCTATGGTGAACAGCGCCACGGGCGATGCCGCGCCCGCCAGCATGGCCACGGTCTTGTCCACCGGTTCGGGCAACTGCCACTGCAGGGCCGAGGCCAGGCCGCCCAGGGCGATAGACCAGGGCATGGGATTGACGGCCATGCCGCGCGCCGCATTGCGCAACGCCACGGCCACGCCGTGCGCGCCCGCGCCGTCCAGGCGCGACAGGGCGATGCACAGCGAGGTGGTGACGACCATGTCCAGCGCCATGGAGAGAATCACCGGGCCGGCGCTGTGCTCGCCCAGCAGGGCCACCAGCAGCGGCACGCCCATGAAGCCGGTGTTGGGAAAGACGGCCACCAGCGCGCCGAAGGCCGCGTCGTTCCAGCCCATGCTGCGCCGCGTAAGCGCCACCACGGCGCCCACCATGAGCAGCGCGCACAGCAGATAGACGCCGGCCACGGCCGGGTCCAGCAACTGGGCGATCGGCGTCTGGGAGCCGAAGCGGTACAGCATGCAGGGCAGCGCGAAGTACAGCACGAAGCCGTTGAGCCCGCCTATCGCCCCCACGGGCAGCGCCCCGCCGCGCGTGGCCAGGTAGCCGCACAGCACGAGGGCGAAGAAGGGGAAGGTAACCAGCAGTACGGACAGCACGGGCGCGATTGTCGCAGCGCCCGACACATTCCTACACCACTACAACCAACCCCATCGGCGGCCTGCTCCCATGGCGGCCGCTATCATCAACGGCCTTGTGTATCCCCCGCCCGTCGCCGCCCGCCGGCCGATGGCGCGCCCTCTGCCCTCCAGCCCCCATGTCCGGACTCAACCTCGCCCAACTCCAGGCCGTGCACTACACCGACGGCCCCTGCCTGGTGCTGGCCGGCGCGGGCTCGGGCAAGACGCGCGTCATCACGCACAAGATCGCGCACCTGATCGAGAAGGGCCTGGCGCCGCGGCGCATCGCGGCGATCACCTTCACCAACAAGGCCGCGGCCGAGATGCGCGAGCGCGCCGCCGGGCTGATAGGCCGCGCCGCCAAGGACGTGCTGGTCTGCACCTTCCACGCCCTGGGCGTGCGCATGGTGCGCGAGGACGGCCATGTGCTGGGGCTCAAGCCCAGCTTCAGCATCCTGGACCAGGACGACGTGACCGGCATCCTGAAAGACTGCGCCGGCGGCACCACCGACGTGGCCACGGCGCGCCAGTGGCAATGGACGATCAGCAGCTGGAAGAACCAGGGCTGGGACGCACGCAAGGCCCTGGCCATGGCCCAGGACGACCATGAGCGCTCCATCGCCCTGATCATGCAGCGCTACGAGGAGCGACTCACTGCATACCAAAGCGTGGACTTTGACGACCTGATCGGCATGCCCATGCGGCTCTTGAAGGGCCACCCCGAGGTGCGCGAGAAGTGGCAGCGCCTGCTGGGCCATGTGCTGGTGGACGAATACCAGGACACCAACGCCACGCAGTACGAGTTGCTGAAGTTTTTGGTGGGCAGCAACGCACGCTTTACCGCCGTGGGCGACGACGACCAGAGCATCTACGGCTGGCGCGGCGCGACGCTGGACAACCTCAAAAAGCTGCCGCTCGACTTTCCGCAGCTGAAAGTCATCAAGCTGGAGCAGAACTACCGCTCCACCAGCGCCATCCTGCGCGCGGCCAACAACGTCATCGGCCCGAACCCCAAGCTGTTCCCCAAGACGCTTTTCAGCGAGCTGGGCGAGGGCGAGCCGGTGCGCGTGGTGCCCTGCGACAACGAGGAGCACGAGGCCGAGCGCGCCGTGGCGCGCATCCAATCCTTGCGCGCCGCCGCGAATCCACCGCCGGCGTGGAAGAGCTTCGCCATCCTCTACCGCGCCAATCACCAGGCCAAACCGTTTGAAAAAGCCTTGCGCAAGGCGAATATCCCCTACAAGGTCTCGGGCGGCACCTCGTTCTTCGACCGCGCCGAGATCCGCGACCTGTGCGCCTGGTTCCGCCTGTGGATCAACAACGACGACGACCCGGCCTTTCTGCGCGCCATCACCGCGCCTAAGCGCGGCGTGGGCCACACCACGCTGGGCGCTTTAGGCGAATTTGCCACGCAGCACAAGCAAAGCATGTTTGGCGCGCTGTTCAACGCCATGCTGCCGGCCGTGGTGCCCAAACGCGGCCTGGAGGGGCTGATGGAGTTTGGCCGCCAGATCAACGAGCTGGAGCACCGCGCGCGCCACACGCACGGCTTTGAAGCCGCGCGCGCGTTTCTGGCCGACTGGCTCAAGGACATCAATTACGAGCAGCATTTGTACGACGGCGAGGACAGCGAGAAGGTGGCCGCCGCGCGCTGGAGCAATGTGCTGGAGTTCTGCGACTGGATGGCGCAGCGCGCCGGTGGGCAGATCGACGACCAGGCCGCAACCACCGTCACGCCCACCAAGAGCCTGCTGGAGGTGGCGCAGACCATCGCCCTGCTATCCACCATCAGCGAGCGCGAACAGGACCAGGACATGGTCACCCTCTCCACCCTGCACGCCAGCAAGGGGCTGGAATGGCCGCATGTGATGCTGGTCGGCGTGACCGAGGGCATGCTGCCCTTCAAGCTCGACGATGACGACGGCAGGCAGCAAAAGGTCAGCGACGACATCGCCGCGCGCCTGCAGGAAGAGCGCCGCCTGATGTACGTGGGCATCACCCGCGCCCAGCGCACGCTGGCCGTGAGCTGGACGAAAAAGCGCAAGAAGGGCCGCGAGATGGTGGCCTGCCAGCCCAGCCGCTTCATCGCCGAGATGAAGCTGGACGCCGCCACCACCCGCGAAGACCCGCGCGAGAAGCTGCGCCAGCTGCGCGCCGAATTTGCCGCCAAGGCCCAGGCCGGGGCCGGCACCAACCCCTGATCGCCCATGCGCAAGAAACCGTTTTTGACCCATTGGCTACAAGCCTTTCACAAGGCTGCAAGCCCTCACCCCCGCCCTCTCCCAGAGGGAGAGGGAGTAAAGCCAGCGCGACCTGTCGCCCTCGCCCCTTTGGGGAGAGGGAGGGGTGAGGGGCCGCAGCGACATCTGCATAGCTATATATTTTTGATAGCTGCAAGCGCTTGTTTGATAAGCGCTTGCGCCCAAAATCCCTCAAAACCCGCACGCCCCGCCTGCCCCCAGGCCACGCAGATGGAGCAGCCCGAGCTGGTGGGCCGCTGGCAGGCCGACATGCCGGGCCAGGCCGGCCCCATCGTGCTGGAGCTGGCGCCCCACCCCGAGTGGGACGGCACGGTCAAGGGCCGCATCCTGCGCCCAGGGGGAAGCAGCATCGTGGTGGGCGACGTGTACCAGGGCCAGCTGACCATGGAAGAGTCGCGCGACGGCAGCAAGGTCAGCGGCAACTGGAGCGGCGAGGTGGTCGATGGCAGCTGCGCGCGCGAGATCCGCGGCGAATGGACGGACGACGCGGATCGGCCTTTTGCCTTCACCCTGCGCAAACTGCCATGACACGCTGCTTCACCACCGCCCTGATCGCCGCCGCGCTGCCGCTAATTGCCCAGGCCCAGGCCCAGGCACAAGGCCCCGCCCCCGTGGCCGGCGATGCCGGCTGGCGCGACTGCGCCGCCCTGGCCGACGGCCAGGCGCGCCTGGTCTGCTTTGACCAATGGGCCGGCCGCCAGGCCTGGGCAGCCCCCGCGGCATCGGCCAACGCCCAGCCCGTGGACGCCGTGGCGACCACGCCGGCCACGCCGCTGGCCGGCCTCAAGCCCCCGGACGCCGCCGATGACACCCCGGGCGACGGCTGCCGCGGCACCGACTACACCACGCTGTCGCGCTTCTGGGAGCTGGAGGCCGGCACCGACTGCGGCGCGCTGCGCTTTCGCGGCTACCGGCCCATGAGCGTGTCCGTCGTCGGTTCGGACAGCGTGAACCAGCGGCCCACCTCGGCCAGCCCCGGCCACAGCGCCAGCCAAGCCGCCAACTACCGCAAGACCGAGATGCGCCTGCAGCTGTCGGTGCGCACCAAGCTGGCCAAGGGGCTGCTCACGCCCGAGGGCTCGCAGCGGCGCGACTCGCTGTGGTTTGGCTACAGCCAGCAGTCGTACTGGCAGCTGTTCAGCGCCGATCTGTCGCGGCCGTTTCGCAACACCGACCACGAACCGGAGTTCATGTACGTCTATCCCACCGACGCCAGCCTGCCCGGGGGCTGGCGCTGGCGCTACAGCGGCGTGGGCCTGGTGCACCAGTCCAACGGCCAGAGCCTGCCGCTGTCACGCAGCTGGAACCGTGTGTACCTGATGACCGGGCTGGAGCTGCAGGACCGCTGGTACGTCAACGCCCGCATCTGGAAGCGCGTGCACGAGAGCCGCAACGAAGACGACAACCCCGACATCGGCAACTACGTCGGCCGCGCCGAACTGGGCCTGGGCTGGAACGTGAACCAGAACCACACCCTGACGTTCACGGCACGCCACTCGCTGGGCTCCACGGCGCGCGGGTCGGTGCGGCTGGACTGGCTGCACCGCCTGGGCACCAAGTGGGTCGGCGCCAGCAGCAACCTGCGTCTGCACACGCAACTGTTCTCGGGCTACGGCGACAGCCTGATCGACTACAACCGCAAGCGCACCGTGTTCAGCGTGGGGGTCAGCCTGTTGGACTTTTGATCGCGGCGGCCGATTGACAGGCCGCGCACAAGCGCCAAGATGGCGCCGGTTTGCTGCCGTTTTCACGCCTTTGCACGCGGGCCTTGCCCACAACAATGCCCGGCAGAGGAGATGCTTATGGATCTGCAATACCAGCTCAAGGCCGGCAACTACTGCCTGTACGACATGCGCGAGGCGCCCAGCGCCGCCACGGGCGAGCGCCGCTGCAAGCTCAAGACCGACAGCGTGGCCATCGCCTTCGACCAGCACACCGGCCAGGTGCACCAGCATGGCAGCGCCACACGCATCCAGTCCTGGGCCCTGCACCAGCGCCGGCGCCTGCGCGCGGCCGGCGCGCTGGACCAGGCCAATGGCATCGTCGTCGTCTCCGGCCCGCTGCCGGTGGACGAGCTGAACAAATGCCTGTGGATCAGCGGCTACTGCCGGCGCATGTTCACGCGCCTGGCCAGCCTGCCGCATGGCAAGCTGCAGGGGCAAAAGTATCAATGGGAAAAAGCGGCTTAGCGCTTATCCATCAAGCGCAAACAGCTACATATTAAATAGCAAACGGGCCGCGCGGCCCGTTTTTTCTGGCCTCTCAAGTCCGGGCCTTCAGGCGGCTTCGTCCTCGTCGTCGTCCTCATCGTCCGGCAGCTCCTGCGGCTCGTCGTGCTTGACCACGGTGACCGGCACCGGGCTGATGTGCACCAGGCTTTGCGACACCGAGCCCAGCAGCGCCCCGCGCAGCCCGCCCAGGCCGCGCGCGCCGATGAAGAGCAGGTCGCAGCCGCAGCGCTCCACCATGTCCACCAGCGTGGCGGCCACGGGGCCCAGGCCGATCTCGGTCTCATACGGCACGCCGGCAGCGTCCACCAGCGCCACGGCGGAGGCCATCAAGTCCTGCGCCGCCTCCACGCTGGCGGCGGCCACCATGTCGGCGCCGCGGGTGGCCAGCTCCATGAAGCTGGCCTCTTCCTGCACATGGCCCAGCACCAGCGTGGCCTGCAGGCCGCCGCGGCGCACCAGGGCGATGCCGTGGCGCACGGCGTCCAGCGCCAGGTCGGATCCATCCACTGCAATCATGATTCTGTACATGCGTTCTCCTTGTGCTGTGGCTGCCAGTGTAGGCCAGCGGGGTCTGGGAAAATGCCGCCCATGCTGCAATTCGACCTCTTGACAACCGACCCCGCAAGCCACGCCCGGCGCGGCCGCCTGACGCTCAACCACGGCGTGGTGCAGACCCCCATCTTCATGCCCGTGGGCACCTATGGCACGGTCAAGGGCGTGATGCCGCAAAGCCTGCACGACATGGGCGCGCAAATCATCCTGGGCAACACCTTCCACCTGTGGATGCGCCCGGGGCTGGACGTCATGCAGAGCTTTGGCGGCCTGCACGGCTTTGAAAAGTGGGACAAGCCCATACTGACCGATTCGGGCGGCTTTCAGGTCTGGAGCTTAGGCGCCATGCGCAAGATCACCGAGGAGGGCGTGCATTTCGCCTCGCCCGTGAACGGCGACAAGCTGTTCATGTCGCCCGAGGTCAGCATGCAGATCCAGACCATTCTGAACTCCGACATCGTCATGCAGCTCGACGAGTGCACGCCGTACGAGACGAATGGCCACAAGACCACCGAACATGAGGCGCGCAAGAGCATGGAGATGAGCCGGCGCTGGGCTGCGCGGTCGAAGGCCGAGTTCGAGCGCCTTGGCAACCCCAACGCGCTGTTCGGCATCGTGCAGGGCGGCATGTTCCCCCACCTGCGCCAGGAGTCACTCGACGCCCTGGTGGAGATGGACTTCCCCGGCTACGCCGTGGGCGGCGTCTCGGTGGGCGAGCCCAAGGAGGAGATGCTGGCCATCATGGCGCACACGCCGCACCGCCTGCCGGCGCACAAGCCGCGCTACCTGATGGGCGTGGGCACGCCCGAGGATCTGGTGGAGGGCGTGGCCTGCGGCGTGGACATGTTCGACTGCGTGATGCCCACGCGCAATGCGCGCAACGGCACCCTGTTCACGCGCTACGGCGACCTGAAGATCCGCAACGCGCGCCACAAGGCCGACCACCAGCCGCTCGACCCCAGCTGCACCTGCCACGCCTGCGCCGGAGCCGAGGGCGTGGCCTGGCAGGACGGCGGCCGAGGCGGTTTCTCGCGCGCCTACCTGCACCACCTGGACCGCTGCGGCGAGATGCTGGGCCCCATGCTCACCACCATCCACAACCTGCACTACTACCTGCACCTGATGCAGGAGATACGCAACGCGCTGGATGCCGGCACGTTTGGCGCATTTCGCGCGCAGTTCAAGGCAAATCGGGCGCGCGGGGTGTAGCCATGCGTTGACGATGGTTTGCACTTTCGAACGGCCTGCAATCGGCAACCCGGTAACACTGCCGGCCTTTCTGCCCGCATAACTTCTGCCCCGATAACCCGACGATGTCCGCGCAACAGCTTGCCATGCGTTCCGTCGCCGCCCCGTGGCGCGATCTGCTGCTGTTGGCCATCTGCGTGTGCATCGCCTGCCTGCTGGGCATCGCCAGCCGCCCCGGGGGGTATTCGGCCGCCATCTGGCCGGCCAACGCCGTGCTGCTGGGGCTGCTGCTGCGCAACCCGGGCCTGGCGCGCGGCCCCGCCACCTGGCTGTGCATGCTGGCTGCCTACCTTGCCGCCGACATGCTGACAGGCTCGCCGTGGCTGCGCGCCCTGGGCATGAACATCGCCAACCTGCTGGGGGTGGGGGCGGGCTGGCTGTACCTGCGCCGGCATGCGGCAGCCGTCATCGGCTTTACGCGCGAACGCGCCGTGCTGGCCCTGGCGGCCGGCAGCACCCTGGCCGCACTGGGCAGCGCCCTGCCGGGGACACCGGTGGCGCTGTGGGCCTTCCCGTCGCCGCCGTGGACTGCCTTCCTCATGTGGCTGACGTCGGAGATGTACAACCTGCTGCTCTTCCTGCCGCTGGTGCTGGCCGCACCGCCGGGCTGGCCCTGGCAATGGGATGGCGCAAAACTGCTGCGCCCCCTGCGGCGTGCGGGCCCGGCGCCACTGCTGGCCCTGCTGGCCTGCGAGACCCTGGCATTTGTCATCGACGGGCCTGGCATGCTGGGCTTTTCAGTGCCGGCGATGATCTGGTGTGCCTTTGCCTATGGGGTGTTTCCCGTCACGGTGCTGAACCTGCTGGTATGCAGCTGGAAGACGGCCGTGGTCGCCCTGGGGGCCATGGACGCCATCAGCTTCCTTCCCGATCAGCTGGCCACGGTGACCTCGCTGCGCCTGGGTATCGCGCTGCTGTCGCTGGCGCCGCTGGCCGTGGCAGTGACGCACCAGCTGCGCTCCGACGCGCTGCGCCAGCTGCAGCAGGCCGTTGACCACGACCACCTGACCGGCGCGCTGTCGCGGGGCAATCTGATGGAGCGCGGCAGCCGGCTGGTGCAGCGCATGCGCCAGCAGGGCGCGCCCGTCGCCGTGCTGCTGATGGATCTGGACCACTTCAAACGCATCAACGACAGCTACGGACACGCGCAAGGCGACGCCGTGCTGCGCGAGTTTGCCGGCCTGGTGCTGCACAGCCTGCGTCCGCAAGACCTGTTCGGCCGCATCGGCGGCGAAGAGTTCGCGCTGGTCCTGCCAGGCACGGCGGCCAGCCACGCACAGCTGATCGGCGAGCGCCTGCGCATCCAGCTGCGCGAGCACCCGTTTGCGCTGCCGGGCGGCGGCACGCTGCAGGTCACACTCAGCGTGGGCCTGCACGCCGTCCACCCACCCAGGCCGCACGACAGCCTGGAACGCCTGCTGGCACTGGCCGACTCCGCGCTCTACCAGGCCAAGGCGGGCGGGCGCGACCAGCTGCGCGCTTACGGGACTGACCAGACCTGAAGGACCACGCGCAGCGTCTTGCGCGCCCCAAAAAAGAAACACCTGCCATGCGCGATGACAGGCGCCTTCGGGCCCGCGGCGCCGGGCTGCGACGCGCGTAGTTATTCCGTTTCCAAATCATTCGTGTCTAGGCGCGAAGCCGCAGGCAGTGCTGTAGCACGACAAGGCGAAGCAACAACGACACGGGCGATTTAGAAATGGAGTTAGTCGCGCAGCTCGGGCGGCAGCGTACCGCCGTTGGCCGCGATGCGGCTCATGACCTGCTTGTGCAGCCAGATGTTCCATGCCGCCGATCCCGGCTCGTCGCTGCCCAGGTACTGCAGCTCGGCCGCCAGCTCCTTGCGTGCGGCCAGGCTGCTGTCCAGGCCCAGCAGTTTGAGCAGATCGACGATGGAGGTGCGCCAGTTCAGGCCGCCGGCACCGGGCATGGCGTCCAGGATGGGCGCCACGTCGCCCAGCGGAATGGGGGCCGGCCCCGCGGGCGCCGCGGCCGCGCCAGCAGCCGCGGCAGGCGGCGCGGCGACGATCTCAGCGGCATTGGCCGACGGGAAAATCTTGGAAAAAATCTTGGCAAAAAAACCCATGGCGTCTTCTCTCCGTAAAGGGTGGATAAAACCAGCACCGGCGCCCCACGCGACGCGCCGGCCACTAGTACAGCAACACGGAAATATCGAAACATGAAAGCGCGCCTTCGCCCCCATGGCGGCGTTGCAAATCCTCGCGATAGCTACGGCTATCGCTGCGGTTTGCGCCTTGCCCTGGGCGCGAATCCATCGCTTTCATCTTGTTCCGATACCTCCGTGTCGCTGTACTAGCCTGGCGCTTCTATCACAGATTGCCGCCCTGCCCGCCCAATGGCGCCGCCGTGCCGCACGCATGGCAGTAGCGCTTGAAGGCGCTTTTGCGTGCCTTGCAATGCCCGCAACGGTCAAACAGCCCCATGCCGCAGTGCGGACAGAAGTCGGTCACGCCGTCCTTCAGATCGACCGGGCGTTCGCAGCCCGGGCAGACGTTCTTGGCCAGGCGCGCCAGGGCCAGGTCGTAGTCCAGGCCCCGGCGCCTGTCCTGGTCGGGCAGGGCCTCGGCCTGTTTTTGCCGCTCAAGATAGCGGCCCAAAGCCACGATGGCGTAGCGCCCCACGATGGCCGTGAGCGCTATGCCAACGATGTAGCGCACATAGCCGCCATAGCTGGGCAGGTAGGGCACCAGCTCGACAAAGAAGGCAAACAGCGCAAAGAAGATGAAGCCCCAGACGAAGGGCCACCAGGTGCTCTGGCGCTTCTTGGCAAACAGCCAGCCGGCCACCAGCAGCAGCGGCAGCGTGAGCGCCAGCCGGTACAGAAACACGCGCAGTTCGACACGGCGGCTTTCGGCGCCCAGCCGTTCGCGCGCATCCTGCTCCATCTGGCTCAGACGCTGCTGCGCGGCCCGGGCGCCCTGGCGCGCATCCAGCAGCGCCTGGTCTTGTGCCTGCACGGCCTGCTGGGCTTTCAGTTCGCCGGCCTTGAGCGCATCGAGCGCCTGGGTGCGCGCCAGTACGTCGGGGTCGTGCTCGGGGCGCTGCGTGGCGCTGCGCGCGGCCAGCCAGTTGGCAAAGGTTTCGCGCTCGGCCAGGGTGGTGCTGCGTGCCCGCGCGTACTGCAGGCGGGCTTGCTCCAGCGCGGCCTGGGCATCCTCCTCGGCCTGCTGCAAGTCCTTGATCTGGCGGCGCAGCGGGTCGGCAGCGCTGCGATCGAGAAAGTCATCCAGCTCCAGGGGCTGCTCCACCTTGGGCAGGTCGCCGACGATGGTGCCCCCCAGGCCGATCAAGAAGCTGGCAAACACCAGCGCCACCAGCCACAGGCCGCGGCGGAACCATTTCTCCGATAGGCGCAATGCCTTGCCCATGTTGCTCTCCGGTTTATTTACTACTATTTCAATAGCTGCTTGCGCACGATACAAAAGCGCTACATGCCATTTTGTCTTAAATGCCTGCGCCTGCACTTGCCACCGCGCCACCCAGGCGGACAATGCCCGCCATGACGACTGCCGCCCTCCCCCCGCCGCCCTGGGAGCGCATCGTGGCCGATGTGGCCGATGCGCTGATCTTCATCGACCGCGCGGGCGTGATCCGCGCGTGGAACGCGGGGGCCGAGGCGCTGTTCGGCTTTGCCGCCGCCGATGCCCTGGGCCAGAGCGTGGACCTGATCATCCCGCCGCACCTGCGCGAGGCGCATTGGCGCGGCTTTGAGCGCGCCATGCAGCGCGGCGCCTGCGGCCGCCCGGCCGAGGTGCGCACCACGCGCGGCCTGCACCAGGACGGCCGCAAGCTGTATGTGGACATGAGCTTCTCGGTAGTGAAGGACGCGGCCGGCCAGGTGCTGGGATCGGCCGCCATGGCACGCGACGCCACGGCGCGCTACCTGGCCGAGCAAGCGCGGCGCGCGGCCGGCGGCTGAGCCTTTCACCCCAGCGCCAGCAGGCCGGCCACACGCGTGCGCAGCGACTCGGGCTGCACCTCGGCCATGGCCAGCGGCGCGCCCACGTTCAATCCCACGCGGCTCCACATGCCGCGCCGAAACGGCCGCACCATGGCGCCACCCTGCTCGATGCGGCTGAAGAACGAGCCCCACAGGTGGGTCAGCGCCATGGGCACCACGGGCACCTGCACGCCGTCGGCCTGGGCGCGTTCGATGATCTTCATGATGCCGCCCTTGAAGGGCTGCAGCTGCCCGTCGCGCGTGATGCCGCCCTCGGGAAAGATGGCCAGCAAGTCGCCGTCGCGCAGCACCTGGGCAGCGCACTCGAAGGCGGCCTCGTAGGTGGCGGGGTCTTCCTTCTGCGGCGCCACGGGTATCGCCTTGGCCAGGCGGAACAGCCAGCCCAGCACCGGCACGCGGAAGATGCGGTGATCCATCAGGAAGTAGATCGGCCGCGGGCTGGCGGCCATCAGCAGCACGGCATCGACAAAGCTCACATGGTTGCAGGCCAGGATGGCCGCGCCCGCGGTGGGAATGTGCGCGTCGCCGCGCACGCGAAAACGATAGACGCAGCGCGACAGCACCCAGGCCACGAAGCGCAGCAGGTATTCGGGCACCAGCATGAAGATGTAGAACGCCACCACGGCGTTGGCGAAGGCCGTGAACAAAAAGACCTGCGGCACGGTGCAGCCGGCCGCCAGCAGCAGCCCGGCCAGCACGGCGCTCGCGATCATGAACAGCGCATTCAGGATGTTGTTGGCGGCGATGATGCGCGCGCGGTGCGTGGCCTGGCTGCGCATCTGGATCAGCGCGTACATGGGCACGCTGTACAGGCCGGCAGACAGCGACAGCAGCAGCAGGTCGGCCATCACGCGCCAGTGGGCGGGCTGCGCGACGAAGGCGGTGATGCCCATGGCATTGGCCGGCGCCAGGCCGCGCGAGGCGAAGTACAGGTCGATGGCGAATACGCTCATGCCGATGGCGCCCAGCGGCACCAGGCCGATCTCCACATGCCGGCGCGAGAGCACCTCGCACAGCAGCGAGCCGATGCCGATGCCCACCGAGAACACCACCAGCAGCAGCGATGCCACCTGCTCGTCGCCGTGCAGCACCTCCTTGGCGAAGCTGGGAAACTGGCTCAGAAACACCGCGCCAAAGAACCACATCCACGAGATGCCGAGCAGCGAGCGGAACACCACGGTGTTGCCGTGCGCCAGCTTCAGGTTGCGCCAGGTCTCGCTCACCGGGTTCCAGTTCACGACCAGGCCGGGGTCGGTGGCCGGCGCCTGGGGGATGAACTGCGCCACCAGCCGCCCGGCCAGCGCCAGGGCAAGGCAGGCCGCGGCCACGGCGCCGTGGCCCACGCCGGGCAGGGCCACCAGCAGCCCGCCCGCCACGTTGCCCAGCAAGATGGCGACGAAGGTACCCATCTCCACCATGCCGTTGCCGCCGGTGAGCTCGCGCTCGCTCAACACTTGCGGCATGTAGGCAAACTTGACCGGCCCGAACAGCGTGGAATGCAGGCCCATCAAAAACACGCAGGCCAGCAGCACCAGCGCATTGCCGGCCATGAAGCCGGCGCCGGCCACCAGCATGATGGCCACCTCCAGGTTCTTCACGAAGCGGATGATGCGCGTCTTCTCGACCTTGTCGGTGATCTGCCCGGCCGTGGCCGAGAACAGCAGAAACGGCAGGATGAACAGCGCCCCGATCACCAGCCCGGCCAGCGACGGGGGCAGCCAGGACACACTGAGCTGGTAGGTCACCATCACGGTGAAGGCAAACTTGAACAGGTTGTCGTTGGCCGCGCCGGCAAACTGCGTCCAGAAGAAGGGCGCAAAACGGCGCTGGCCGAGCAGCGCGAACTGGTTGGGGTGGGGGTCGCTCATAACGGTGTTAATGACAAAGTGCCGCGCATTGTGCGCACAAAGCCGTGGCAGACCGGCGACACGGGCGGCCGTGCTCCATGCGCTGCCCGGGATGGCCCTCAAAAACTATCATATTGATAGCTTACTGCGCTTTACTGTTGAGCGCTACAGCCCTGTTTGTCACATTTTTTCACGCAACTTTGCCGACCAGGCACCCAAGCTGCCGAAGCGTTGACAAGGCGCCTTCAGCATGGAGTCTCCAGCGGCCGAGCACGCTGGAGCCTAACAAGGAGAAACCCATGCCCCAGCCCCGCACCCTGTCGTTGGCCGCCGCCACGCTGGCCGCCCTGCTGTCCGCAGCCGGCGCCGCTTATGCCGACAACCGCGCCCCCAAGGCGCAGCACGCCGGAGCGCCGCACCACCAGGCCCGGCACGCTCAGCGCATGCACCAACCATCGCCCCCGCCGCCACGCCACGAGCGCGCCTCGTCGGCCCCACGCCGCGGCATGGTCTGGTCACAGGGCTACTGGCAATGGCGTGGCCAGCGCTATGCCTGGGTACCGGGCCACTGGCAGGCCGTGCGCCAGGGCCAGCACTACCGCCAGCCGCGCTGGGAACAGCGAGCAGGCCAATGGCATTTCACCAGCGGCGGCTGGAGGCACGGCGACGCGCCAATGCACCCCGGTCATCCGCACCGGCGTTGACGCGGGCGGGCTCCCACCATCGCGCGCCATAAGCATATGGCGCGCGTGCATGTGAGTTTGCGCACAATGGCCCCTGACCGATACCGCCTACGCGGTTTCGACGACCATTGCACTGATTCGCATCAAAGAGAGCCCCATGACTTCCCTGCTTCGCCGCACCGCACTTGCCGCAACCGCCCTGCTACTGGCAGCCCACGCTGCCATGGCGCAGCCGAACGATTGGCCCCGTCAGCCGATCACCTTGATCATGGGGTTTCCAGCCGGCTCGGGCGTGGACGTGGTGGCTCGGGCGGTGCAAGAGCCCCTGAGCCAGAGGCTGGGTCAACCGATCATCATCGACTACAAGTCCGGCGCGGCCGGCAACATCGCCAGCGAGTACGTCGCCCACGCCAGGCCCGACGGCTACACGCTGGCATTTGGCACGGCAGCCACGCATGGCAGCAACGCAGCCCTGTACAAGAGCCTGCCTTTCGACGTGGAGGCCGACTTCGTGCCCGTGGGCCCGCTGATCGACGTGTCCAACGTGCTGACCATCAACCCCAGCGTGATCGACGCCAACAACCTCAAGGAGTTCGTCGAGATCGTCAAGGCCAACCCCGGCAAGTACAACTACGCCAGCACCGGCAATGGCGCCGGCACGCACATGGCGTTTGCCGAGTTCAATGCGCGCCTGGGCCTGGACATGGTGCATGTGCCCTACAAGGGCGGGCCCGAGGCCATCACCTCGGTGCTGCGCGGCGAGACCTGCTGCATCATGAACCAGGTGCAGACCGTGCTGGCGCACTACAAGAGCGGCAAGGTCCGCCTGCTGGGCATCACCACGGCCAAGCCCGTGGACGCCGTGAAGGAAGTGCCCACCATTGCCGCCAGCGGCCTGCCCGGCACCAAGGGCTTCGACAGCTCGATCTGGTTTGGCATCTTTGCACCCAAGGGCACCGACCCCGCCGTGGTCAACAAGCTCAACACGGCATTGCGCCAGGTGCTGGAGCTGCCAGAAATCCGCCAGCGCTTTGAGTCCCAGGGCAACACCGTGCGCATAGAAACGCCCGAGCAGTTCCGCCAGACGGTGCGCAAGGATCGTGCAAAGTGGGCCCAGGTGGTAAAGGACGCCAAAATCAGCATCCACTGACACGCCGCACGCATACCGCCATGACTGACACCCCAGCCCTGGGCGCGGCCGGACTGGCCACCCTCGAAGAGCGTCTGGCCCATGACCTGCTGACCCTGAATTGGCACGCCCGCCCCTGGCTGCCCAAGCGCGTCCACGGGGGCGAAACCGTCATCGACGTGCTCATCATCGGCGCCGGCCAGGCCGGCCTGGCGGCCAGCATGGCGCTGGCGCAGCAGGGCATAGCCGCGGTTTTGCTCGATCGTGCCCCCACCGGCTGCGAAGGCCCCTGGGCCACAACGGCGCGCATGGAGACACTGCGCTCCCCCAAGGAGCTTACCGGCCCGGCGCTGGGCGTTCCATCGCTTACCTTCCGCGCCTGGTTCGAGGCCCAGTGGGGCCGCGCCGCCTGGGATCTGCTCGACAAGATCCCCCGCCTGCAGTGGATGGACTACCTGCGCTGGTACCGCCGCGTGACCCGGGCCGACGTGCGCAACGACCACAGGGTGACGGCCATCCGCCCACGTGCCGACGCCCTGGTGCAAGTGCAGATCCAGACCCCGGCCGGACAAGCCACCTGGCTCGCGCGCCGCGTGGTGCTGGCCACGGGCCGCGACGGCCTGGGCGGCGCACAGATACCCGCCTTCATGCGCGGCGTGCCCCGCATCACCGAGGGCGGCCTGTGGGCGCATTCCAGCGACATGCTGGACTACGCCACGCTGGCCGGCAGGCGCGTGGGCGTGATCGGCATGGGCTCGTCGGCCATGGACAGTGCGGGCACGGCCCTGGAATGCGGCGCCGCCAGCGTGGACTTGATTGCGCGCCGCGCCGTCATGCCCACCATCAACAAGTCCAAAGGCTCGGGCGTGCCCGGCCTGACGCAAGGCCACCACGAACTGCCCGACACCTGGAAATGGCGCATACGCCATTACATCAACGCACAGCAGGTGCCGCCGCCACGTGGCAGCACGCTGCGCGTGTCGCAACATGCAGGGGCGTTCTTCCACTTCGGCTGTGCCGTGCAGGGCGTCACGCAACAGGGGCAGGCACTGCACGTGGCGACGTCGCGGGGGCGCTTCGTCTTCGATTTTTTGATCCTGGCCACGGGCTTTGCCATCGACTGGACGCAAAAGCCGGAATTCGCCCCCTTTGCCCGGCAGGTGCGCATCTGGGGAGAACGCTACCAGCCCCCGGCGGACGAAGAGGACCGCGAGCTGTTTGATTCACCCGACCTCGGCCCGGTGTTCGAGCTGCGCGAAAAAACACCGGGCGCCTGCCCCGGGCTGGATCGCATCCACTGTTTCAACTACCCCGCGGCGCTGTCGCACGGCACGGTGTCGGGCGACATACCCGCCATCAGCGACGGCGCGCGGCGCCTGGCCAGCGGCATCGCCGGCCTGCTCTACGCCGAGGATGTCGAGCAGCATTTTTCGGCCCTGCAAACCTATGCCGAACCCGAGTTGGTGGGCGACGAATGGGCGCCCGCCGACACCACCCAACGCGTACAGCCCGCATCGTCACCCACATGACCGACACCATCACCCTGCTGGCCCACCTGCAAGACAAACCCGCGGTTCTGGCAACGCGCCAGCAACGCGCCAAGGCCATTGCCGCCACGCAGGCCTGCGAAGACCTGCTGCTGGCACCCGACCTGCCCTGCGGCCTGTCACTGGCCGAGCGACTGGCCGTTGCGCATGAGGTGGCCGCAGCCAGCGGAGTCACGGAACTGGCCGACCACCATGGAGCCCGACTGACAGCGCTGCCCCGACCTGCGGCGGAGGCGCGCTGGCAAGCGATTCACCATTTCACCCAGTTGCTGGCAACGCGGCCCGCTGCGGCCGACCGTGCTGCGCTGATGGCGCTGCCCGCCGCCGGTCTGGCAACAGCAGATGTGGTGCTGCTGGCTCAGCTGATCGGCTTTGCGGCCTACCAGGCGCGCCTGGTTGCCGGGGTCGCTGCGTTGGGCGCACTGGCACCCGCCGGCGCCGGCGGTGCCGCCACCGCCGCCGCACCCGGAGCCGAAGCGCCGTTCATCCATCCGGCAAATCTACCGGCACCCGGTGAACCATTGCGCCTGAACGGCTACACCAGCGAGACGCTGGACTGGAAAGCCTGGCTGCCGGTGGTCGATCCTGCCAACGCCAGCGCCGAACAGAACGCCGTGCTGGACGCCAGTCACCCCAAGGCGCGCACCTCCGACTTTTACCGGCTGCTGGCGCACCAGCCGCGCGTGCTGGCCGAGCGCTCCGAGGCCTTCAACGCCATCATGTACGCACCAGGCGGCCTGCCACGCGTCGAGCGCGAACTGGCCACGGCCGTGGTTTCACGCATCAACGGCTGCGTCTATTGCGCATCGGTGCATGCACAGAGGTTTGAGCAACTGGCCAAACGCAACGACGTGATTGCACAGGTCTTCACCGACCCGGACAGCGCGGGTACCACGGTGCGCGAGCGCGCCATCGTGCAGGCCAGCGCCGCCCTGACGCGCGCGCCCGGCAGCTTTGGCCCACCAAACCTGGCGGCGCTGCGCACTGCCGGCCTGAGCGACCTGGAAATCCTGGACACCGTGCATGCCGTCGCGCTTTTTGCCTGGGCCAACCGCCTGATGCTGAACCTGGGCGAGGCTGTATATCCCTGATGCACCGGGCCGGGCAGCATCTCACCCTCATTTGCGGCACATTCATGCCTGGGCGGCAGGCGCCACAAAAACTGTCAGCAACCCGGCGTAGGCGTAAAGCCAATGCGCGGCAATTTCACCCGAGGCGAAGAAGCCCGCCAGCGGCACATCGCCCAAGGCCCTGCGCACGGTTTGCAGCTCGGCGCTGGGGCCACCAAAGCGTTGCCCGCCCCGGCCAGAGCAGCTGACATACAGCGCACCGCAGATTTGGCGCTCGGGCCATGGTCTTGCCTGCGAGATCCGTGGCGCCAGCGGCTCTTGCACAAGCTCGTCACGAATCTCGGTGCAGATGCGCGTCAGGTCTGCCCGCGCGGCATGCATGTGCCGCCGGCAGAACGCCAGGCGCATGCCCACCTGCACCCGCTCGGCCAGCGCCACAGCGCCGCGCTCCACGTCCAGGCTCACGATGTGGCGCACGCGCGTATCGGCGCCAAAATGCCCGGTTGCCTGCAGCGCCGGCGCATCAGCGCTGGACAAGCCGACCAGCGTATGCCGCACCAGACGCAATGCAGGCTGCGGGGCGCCATTGCGCTGCACGCCCAGGGTCTCCAGCAGTACGTCAAGCGCGGGGCGGCCGTCCAGGCTCAACACCACATTGCCCCGCGCCTCGGTGACAACGGTCTGCGGCCCGATGGGCTGGCAGTCCTGCGTGACCCGCGAAACCAGCCCCACCTGGTCAGAAAAGGCCACGCCGGACAAGCCACCCGAGAGCACCCCCCCCACAGCACTGCCCTGGCCGGCATGCCGCGCAAAAGCCAGGCTGGCGCCGCGGCTGGCTGCCACGCCACCGAACAGGTAGCCGCTGGTGGTGCGGCCAGCCATCTCCACCAACAGGTCGGCAAGATCAGGGGTGTGGCCATCGGCGTGCACCAAGGCCGTGTGTGCTGCAAAAGCAGTTGCGCCCGCCCCTGTGGATGCGTGCCTGAGCGGGGCAGCGCCGGAGAACACGCGGTACTGCGCGGGCGGCAGGTCACACAGCATGAGTGAGAGCGCAGGCTCGTCGAAATACTCCACGTTGTTGCCCGCCACCCCCATGCCCACGGTGCCGCTCCAATCCAGCACCCATGGCAGTTGCTGCGCCAGATAGCGCAGCAGGGCATCGGCATCTGCAGCGTAGTGATCGGTGATGTAGAGCAGGCCCAGCGAGGGCTTGCGGGCATATTGCGGCCGGGCCATCTGGGCCTGCAACTGGGTCAGCACCATGGCGGCTGCCATGCGCCATTGCGGGTGGGTGGCATGGGCGTTCGGAAAGAGCTTCATGGATCACCCTGACGGAGACGCAAGGCCGCAGCCAATGCCACGGCCCGCCCAATCAACGCGGCGCGCGCGAGGCAGTGGCCTTCTTGGCCGTTGGCGCCTTCGCGCTTGCGCGTGGCTTGGCCGCCGGTTTGTCCCCCGCGTCGGATGCGGGCGCCGCAGCCTTGGCCTTGGCTTTGGGACTGACAGCCGCAGCGCTCTGCATGCCTTGAGCGGCCATCTTCGCTGCCATGTCTGTGGCCGTCTTCATGGCCCCGGTTGCCATCTCGCGCGTGGCCTCGAAGGCCGCATTGTGGGCGCCGGCATCTTTCATCGCATTGGCCGCCAGCTGCTGGAACTGGTTGGTGAGCGCACCCCACCATTGCAGCGGGTCCACCATGCCTGGTGCCTTGGCCTCTGCCTGGTGCGGCTCCTCCGCCCGAGCCGATGCAGGCTCTGCGGGCGTTGGCGCGGCCGGGGCAGCGGGCGCCGGCGCTGCCGCAGCGGGTTGGGGCGCTGCCTTGAACAAATCTGCGGCCGGCTTTGCTGCGCCAAACGCACCCACCATGTCCCCCATGGCCACGTTCATGCCCTGCAACGTGGCCAGCGTCATCTTCTGCACCTCCAGCGCCTGCACCGTAGCCGCAAGGGCACGGCCATTCTGATCCAGCCAGAACTGCACAGCCTTGAGCTCCTGTATGCGCTTGTCGAGCTCTTCCACGCTCATCGTGGGCGCCACCCAGCCCGAAAGCGCCGTCGGCATTGCAGGCATGCCGGCCGCAGCGCCTTTGGCAAGGTTCTGCAGAAAATCAAAACCAGGGACGAAACGCCCGAAACCGAAGGGGGTTGTGTCGCTCATTGCAGCTCCTGTAAATGACGTGAAATACGTGGCAAGAAGCTTACGCTAACAGCCGCCGTTGGTACATACGACTATTCCGCAGAGCGGCGCATTGCAAACAATGCGCGCTGTCACACCCACGCGTGGTTTTCTGACGCAAACCTGCGGTATGCAATGGCAGATGCGCGCATATCCCACCTAAAATCCAGTCGCTGGCGTGGCCGGCACTCCAACCTTTCCATAACTACCAAGATCATGGCAACTGCAAAGAAAACCACAGCTTCGGCAAAGAAGCCCGCAGCCAAGAAGGCCGCAGTGCCGGCAGCCAAGAAAGCCGCCGCGCCCGCCGCGCCTGCCGCACTCAAACCCGTGAAGGATCCGTTCAACAAGACCACGCTGGTCGCGCATCTGGCCACCCAGGCCGGCGTTGAACCCAAGACCGCCAAGGCCGTGCTGGCAGCGCTGGAAACCGCCATCCTGGGCGCAGTCCACAAAAAGGGTTGCGGCGAATTCACGCTGCCCGGCCTGCTGAAGATCGGCCTGCAGCAAGTGCCCGCCAAGAAGAAGCGCTTTGGCAAAGACCCTTTCACGGGCGAAGAGCGTTGGTTCGCGGCCAAGCCCGCATCGGTCAAGATCAAGACGCGCGCACTGAAGAAGCTCAAGGACGCCACGCTCTGATAGCCGCCGCCCCAAACAATAAGCAGCCCACGGGCTGCTTTTTTGTTCCATTCGAAGAATCTGCAACATGCGCCGAAGCGGCTTGAGCCGCAACCGGCGCTCCGTCGAGCGCCCACCAGATGGCCAGGCCTGTCTCGGCTCAAGATGATTTTGGCGTCTGGCGCCCGTGCATCAATCGCAATAAGCTATTATTTCTGTAGCGATGGTTGCGCCACGAAGCCCATGCGCGTCAGCCCTGCGGCCTGCGCGGCATCCATCACCTGAACCACGCGGCCATAGGGCACTGCGGCATCGGCGCGCAGTTGCACCTCCGTGTCGGGGCGCTGATGGGCGATCTGCTGCAGGCGCCGGGCCAGGGTGACGGCATCCACCGGAGCATCGTCCAGATAGGTCTGGCCGGCGGCATTGATCGTCAGGGACACGGAGTGCACCGGCGTGCCGCCCTGCGCACCGTCAGCGTGCGGCAGCTGCAGGCGGATGCTGCTGGCCAGCAGCGGCGCGGTAAGGATGAAGATCACGACCAGCACCAGCATCACGTCCACCAGCGGGGTGACGTTGATGTCGCTCATGGGCTCTGCGCCCTTGGTGCGCTCCAGGCGGCCGAATGCCATGGGTTCAGTCGCTGCGGCCGGTGTCGATGAGCAGCTCGCGCAGGTCGCGCGCAAAGCCCTCCAGGTCGGCCTCGATGCGGGCGATGACGCGGCCGAACCAGTTGTAGGCCAGCACCGCGGGAATGGCCACCGTGAGGCCGGCGGCGGTCATGATCAGCGCCTCGCCCACCGGGCCGGCCAGGCGCTCTATGCTGATCTGCTCGGCCCCGGTCAGGGCCGTGAGCGCATGGTAGATGCCCCACACCGTGCCCAAGAGGCCCACAAAGGGCGCGGTGGAGCCCACCGTGGCCAGCAGCACCTGGCCAAACTGCAGCCGCCCCAGCACGCCATGCAGCGCATCGCGCAGCACGCGCGTGAGGCGCTGCGACAGGCTGCCCTGGCTCGCCAGGGCGCCGGCCTGGGCAGCTTCAACCTGCTGCGCCGCGCGCACCAGGGGCAGGATCAGCGATTCGCGGTCAAAAGCCGGCAGGCGCTCGGCCGCGGCCGCCAGCGTAGGCGCCTGCCAGAAGGCGGCCGTGCAGCGCGGCACGTCCACATGGGCGCGGCGCATCAGGCGCAGCTTCCAGAAGATGATGACCCAGCTGGCCACCGACATCGCCAGCAGCAGCGCGGCCGTGGCCTGCGTGACCGCATCCCCCTGAGGCAACCAGTGCAGGCTGTCCATGTCGGTCACCCCCGGCGCCGCGCACCGATAGCATGGTTTAGAACTGGCGCGCCCCAAGCCAGGGCAGCCAAGCAAGGGCCGCCCCGCAGCGAGGGCTGCGTCCCCCTGCCCGCATTGCGCAGCAATGCGAGAGCGGGGGCTGAGGGCCGCGGCTCCAAGCCTGCCTGCGCAGGCTTGGACGGCCCCGAAGGGCTGCCGGCTCTGGCGGCCGCACGGAGGCGCGCAGCGCCACAGGGGGGTGTCATTTCAGGTTCAGCACGTCGAACATGTCAAACATGCCCGCGCGCTGCCCGGCCAGGAAGCGCACGGCGCGCAGGCTGCCCTGGGCGTAGCCGGCGCGGCTGTTCGACTTGTGCGCGATCTCGACGCGCTCGCCGGCGCCCAGGAACATCACCGTGTGGTCGCCCACCACGTCGCCGCCGCGCACGGTGGCAAAGCCTATGCTGCCGTCCTTGCGCTCGCCGGTGTGGCCGTAGCGCTCGTACACGGCGCGGTCGGCCAGGCGGGTGCCCTGGGCCTGGGCGATGACCTCGCCCATCTTCAGCGCCGTGCCCGAGGGCGCGTCCACCTTGTGCTTGTGGTGCGCCTCGACGATCTCGATGTCGTAGCCCGTATCCAGCGCCTGCGCGGCCATCTGCAGCAGTTTCAGGGTGACGTTGACGCCCACGCTCATGTTGGGCGCCAGCACCATGGCCACCCGGCCCGCGGCGGCGTCCAGCCCGGCCTTTTGCGCGTCGCTGAAGCCTGTCGTGCCTATGACCATCTGCACGCCCAGCTCGGCGCAGACGGCGGCATGGGCCAGCGTGCCTTCGGGACGGGTGAAGTCGATGAGCACGTCGGCGTTCTGCAGGCCCGCGTGCAGGTCGGCAGTGATGAGCACGCCCGTCGCACGACCCAGAAATGCGGCGGCGTCCTGGCCCACGGCGGAGCTGCCGGGCAGATCCAGGGCGCCAGCCAGCACGCAGTCGTCGCTGGCGCAGATGGCCTCGATCAGCATGCGGCCCATGCGGCCGGATGCGCCGGCAACGGCCACGCGGCGGGGTGCGGTAGAGGGGGTGGATGTCATATCTGCAATCAATACGAGATAGTGGACTGCCCGCAGGCCGCCCTGAGAGCGGGCGTCAGCGCCGCGGGGATTCGAGCGGCGGGTAGCTGGCAGCGGGTGCCGGCGCGGGCGCGGCGGGCGATGCAGCGGCCGGTTCGGCCTTCGGAAAGCGCGCCAGCTGCGCCTCGGTGGCCTCGAGCTGCGGCACCTTGGCCTGGGCGCGCCTGGAGCTGAGCGAGGCCACGAACTCGGCCTCGGACGGCATCTCGTCACCCTCGACACGCTCCATCACGTTGTCCTTGAAGAACACGGTCAGCTTGCGCGTCTGCGCCTCAACATCGGGGCGTTTCAGGGTGAAGACATATTCCCAGCGGTCTGCATGAAACAAGCTTGCCACGAGCGGCGTGCCCAGAATCTCGCGCACCTGCTGGCGCCCCATGCCGGGCTGCAGCGACTGCACCTGTTCGCGCGAGATGAAGTTGCCCTGCACCACGTCCACCTTGTAGGGCGTCACAAGGCTGGCTACACGTTCGCCCGTGCCCACGCAACCGGCCACAACAGCGGTCAGTACCGTGACCATCAACACAACGGCGCCCCGACGGGCGCCCCAACGGGCGGGAGCAAACATGGGTCTATGCATAGGGGATATGATCCAGCCCATTGTAGCGGCCGGGGCCTTGCGCACAGCCTGCTGGGCCCTCCCGGCCGATTCGCCCTGGCACCAGAAAGACCTTGTCATGACGAACATCGACGAACTGAAGAACACCGGCCTCAAGGCCACCCTGCCGCGCCTGAAGATTCTGGAGATTTTTCAAAAAGGCACGCAGCGCCACATGACGGCCGAGGACGTTTTCCGCGTGCTGCTGGACGAACGCTCGGACATCGGCCTGGCCACGGTCTATCGCGTGCTCACCCAGTTCGAGCAGGCGGGCATCCTGATCCGCAGCAGCTTTGAAAGCGGCAAGGCCATCTATGAACTCAATGAAGGCCAGCACCACGACCATTTCGTGTGCACGGTCTGCGGCAAGGTGGAAGAGTTCTACGACGCCGAGATCGAGAAGCGCCAGACGCTGATCGCCAAGGAAAAGGGCTGGGTGATCCAGGACCACTCGATGGCGCTGTATGGCCAGTGCGCCGCCTGCGCCAAGAAGCGCTGATCAGGCCCCGCCGCTGCTGCGCTCCATCGCGCGGCGATGGCGCTCCAGAAACTCCTGGTAGGTATCTATGCCGCGCAACTGCAGGATGGTGTTGCGCACCGCGGCCTCGACCAGCACGGCGATGTTGCGCCCCGCCACCACCTGCACCACCACCTTGAGCACGGGCACGCCCAGCACATCCTGCGTAAGCGGCTGGTAGGGCATGCGCTCGTACTCGCGCTCCATGGTTTCCTTACGCACCAGGTGCACGATGAGCCGCAGGCGCATACGCCGGCGCACGGCTGATTCGCCAAAGATGGCGCGAATATCCAGCAGGCCTATGCCGCGCACCTCCAGCAGGTTTTGCAGCAGCTCGGGGCATTTGCCCTCGATGGTGGTCTGGTTGATGCGGTACAGGTCCACCGCATCGTCGGCCACCAGGCCGTTACCACGCGAGATCAGCTCCAGCCCCAGCTCGCTCTTGCCCAGGCCGGATTCGCCCGTGATCAGCACGCCCAGGCCCAGGATGTCCATGAACACGCCATGCATGGTGGTGCGGTCGGCAAAGTGCTTGGACAGGTAGGCGCGCAGCACGTCGATGATGAAGGCGGCCGACTCCTGGGTGGCAAACAGCGGAATCTGCGCGCGCTCACACATCGACACCAGTTCGTCCGGCGGGTGCTGCGCATCGGCCAGCACCAGCACCGGGGGCTCCAGCTTCACGATGCGCGCAATGCGGCGCTCGCAGTCCTTGGGCGTTGCATTGGTCAGGTAGGCGATTTCACGCTCGCCAAGCACCTGAGCGCGATACGGATGGATGTAGTTCAGGTAGCCCACCAGGTCGGCACTGGAGCGCGCGGCGCGCACGGCCACCTCGGCAAAGCGCCGCTCGGACGCGCCCAGCCCCGCAACCCATTGCCACTTGAGGAGGACGCGAAACTCCTCGAAAAGCGCATCGGCACTGACGACGTTGGGCTTCACGGCTGCGGGTACAAGAGTGTTGGGGGCAGGTTCTCAGCCGCCCTGGGCGGACTGCCAGTCCGAGATCATGCCGTGCAGACCAACAGCGTCGGTGCAGGACTTCAAACGCTCGCGCAGGGCGCTGTCGCTGAGCAGCTCGGCGATCTCCGAGAGAATCTCCAGGTGCTTCTGGGTGGCCGCCTCGGGCACCAGCAGAAAGATCAGCAGGCCCACGGGCTGCTCATCGGGCGCATCGAAGCCGATCGGGTGCGCCAGCTGGAACACTGCCGCCATCGGTGACTTGAGCCCCTTGATGCGGCCGTGCGGAATGGCCACGCCATGGCCAAGGCCCGTGGAGCCCAAGCGTTCACGGGCAAACAGACTGTCAGTGATCAGGGCCCGGGACAGGCCATGCTGCGTTTCAAACAGCAGCCCGGCCTCCTCGAACGCACGTTTCTTGCTGGTGGCCTCGACGCTCACGAGCACTTGTGCGGCAGGCAATATGGAAGCTAATCGGTTCATGGTCGGTAGGTAACGATTATGCACGCCCAGGAAAACCCTCAAATTGTGGCCATCGGCAACAAAAAACCGCCCCGGGGGCGGTCGTTGCACCACCCCCTTTTACGGGCGATGGAACGGGTCATGGCATGCACGGGCGTCAGGACGACGCTGCAGCAGCCTGCTGGGCCGTCGCGCGACGCAGGCCGGCCTGGTGATCCTGCTGGCGATCCTTGTGGCGCACGACCATACGGTCGAGCTTGTCCATCAGCTCATCGATGGCGGCGTACAAATCGAAATGCGCGCTTTCCACGAACAGGTCATTGCCCTTTACATGCAGCGTGCATTCGGCGCGCTGGCGTTTTTCCTTCTCCTTTTGCTTCTCTACGGTCAATAGCACCTTGACATCCACCACCTGATCGAAGTGCCGAATGATGCGGTCGAGCTTGGTGGTCACATAGCTGCGCAAGGCGGGGGTCACTTCGAGGTGATGACCGCTGATCGTCAAATTCATGGACAAGCCTCCTTCAATTGAACAATGCCGCCCAGGTCAAACCTGGGCAACCGGGAACCATCTGCAGTCCCGGATTCACTATGCGCGCCCGGGCGGCGGAACGCAACGCCTTTCCTTGCTCGCGCACATGGGATATACAGAACAAGTGTCAATCTGCCACAAAAGCTTCACAATGGGTCGGCTCTCCTGTGTGCGCTGCTCCAACCAGGGCGTCATGGGCGCCGTGACCGCGCCGCTAGAATGGCCCGCTTTGATCCCGCCATTGGCGCAATCCATTCGTTCTGCGCGCGCCCTGCCCCACCGACATGACCCAGCCCAGCACCTCTGCCCTGCACACCTCCGCCCTGACCTCGCTGCCGCTGCTCGCGCGTGGCAAGGTGCGCGACAACTACGCCGTGGGCGACGACCGCATCCTGATGGTGGCCAGCGACCGGCTGTCGGCCTTTGACGTGATCATGGGCGAGCCCATTCCCGGCAAGGGCGAGCTGCTCACGCGCATGGCGCTGTTCTGGTTCGACAAGCTGGGGGCCATCGTGCCCAACCACCTGACGGGCGATGTGCCCGAGAGCGTGGTCACGCCCGCCGAGGCGCCCCAGGTGCGCGGCCGCTCCATGCTGGTGCAGCGCCTCAAGCCCATCCCGATCGAGGCCGTGGTGCGCGGCTACCTGGCCGGCAGCGGCTGGAAGGAGTACCAGGAGTCGCGCTCGGTCTGCGGCGTGCCGCTGCCGGACGGCCTGACCAACGCCGCCCGGCTGCCGCACAGCATCTACACGCCGGCCGCCAAGGCCGCCATGGGCGAGCATGACGAGAACATCACCTTCGAGCGCACGGTGGAGATGGTGGGCCTGGACTTGGCCACGCGCATCCGTGACATTTCCATCCGCCTGTACGAAGCCGCCGCCGCCATCGCGCTGGAGAAGGGCATGATCATTGCCGACACCAAGTTCGAGTTCGGCCTGGCGCCCGACGGCACCCTGGTGCTGATGGACGAGGTGCTGACGCCCGACAGCTCGCGCTACTGGCCCGTGGAGGGCTACGCGGACGCCCTGGCCCAGGGCGCCAACCCCCCCAGCTACGACAAGCAGTTCGTGCGCGACTGGCTGGAGCAGGCCCAGGTGGGCGGCAAGCCCTGGGACAAGACGGCCCCCGCGCCGCGCCTGCCGCGCGAGGTGGTGGAAAAGACCGCCGCCAAGTACCGCGAGGCGCTGGAGCGGCTCACGGCCTGACCCGCCGCACCCATCACGCGGGCTGCAGCGGCGGCTCGTCGTCACCCAGTGGCGGCTCGCCACGCTCCTGCGCAACAAAACGCAGCAGCGGCTTGCCGGCGCGGTCGCGCAACTCCAGCATGCGGCCCTGCTGCAGGTAGGAGGTGACAGCTTGCAGCTGCTGCAGATAGGCCAGTTCGCTCGTGCCGCCCTGCAGGCACAGGCGCAACCCCGACGCCAGCGCATCAAAGCGCAATTGCCCGCCCGCCAGCGTGTAGCGGGCCGCAAAGCGGTTGCAGCCGCCCGCACCGGCGGCGCGGTCGGAGTCGCGTGCCAGCACCAGATGGGCGGCATCGGCGCCCTCTGCCGGCGGCGCCACGGCCGCGCCGTCCACCACCTCGGTCAGCCGCCAGTAGGTCTGGCGCAGCGGCACGGCGGCGGCCAGGGTGGATTCCAGCACGGGCACGCGCGCCAGAATCACGTCCACATGGCGAAAGGCCGGGCTCAGCAGCACCGGGTGCACGCCCGGCGTGTCCAGCAGCAGCCGGCCCTGCTCGATCACGGCGGCATGCACCTCGTAGCGCCCCTGGGGCTGGATGCGCGCCTGGTGGTAGGGAATGCGCAGGGTATAGGGCAGCAGCCCCGCCGGCGCGATGCGCTGGCGCCCCAGCACCACGGGCGGCTGCCCGACCTGCGTGACATCGACCAGGGCGGCGTCGAACCAGGCCTCGGGCGGCACATAGAGCCGCTCGCGCGAGATCACGGTGCCGGTGATGAAGGCATCGGGCGGCGGGGCGCTGGCGCAGCCGGCAAGCAGCAGCGTCGCCAGCCCGATGCCGGCGCGCCAGCTCAACTCAGCACGACGCTGGACAGGCGCCGGCGGTAGGTCGCCAGCACCGGATCCTGGGGCGGAATCTGCCCTTCGGCCACCTTGACCTTGGGCGGCTCGATGATCTCCAGGATGGCGACATAGGTCTTGCGCGCGGCCTCGTCGTTCCAGCCCTTGTCGCGCATCAGGATCTCCAGCAGCTCGTCCATGGCGTCCGTCCAGCGCTGCTGGGCCATCAGCCAGCGGGCGCGGCCGTAGCGCGCCTCAAAATCACGTTTGTTGGCCGCAATCTTTGCATCAAATTCGGCTCCAGCGCCCGCCCCATAAGCGCCTACAGTTACAAAATCAAGAGCATCCATCCAGGCCTTGAGCGCACCCAGGCGGCGCGATCCTTCAGCCTTGGCGATCACCGGGGCGAAGGCCACCTTGGCGTCGTCCTCGCGGCCCTGTTGCAGCAGCAGCTTGACGTAGTCAAAGCGCGCCTCGTCGTTGGCCGGGTCGGTGAGCACGGCCTGCTGCAGCGCCTCCAGCGCGCCCTCGGTGTCGCCTTCGGCCAGCGCCTCCTGGGCCTGTTCCTCCTGCTCCTCGGCCTGCACCGCTTCGGCGCTGGGCACATGCTTGTCCAGGAAGGCGCGCACCTGGCCCTCCGGCTGGGCGCCCATGAAGCCGTCCACCGGCTGGCCGTTCATCATCAGCACGCAGGTGGGAATGCTGCGAATGCCGAACATGGCGGCCAGCTGCTGCTCCTGGTCAGAGTCGATCTTCACCAGCTTGAAGCGGCCGGCGTAGGCCACCTCCAGCTTCTCCAGCACCGGGCCCAGCGTCTTGCACGGGCCGCACCAGGGCGCCCAGAAGTCCACCAGCACGGGCGTGGTCATGGAGGCGGCAACCACCTCGGCTTCAAAATTTTCTACGGTGACGTCGATCATGTGTTGGCAATCCCGGTAATGCGGCGGCGCGGCGCGCCTAGGAAGAAGGTCAGCCGGGATTCTCGGACATATTCGAAACCCGTCCGCGCATCGACCCGTGTAGTAACCGGTTAATACCCGCGCCCGCGCCCTGCCGCCCACAATGCCAGCCACCCCAACACACACCCTGGAGACAACCATGGCAGGCAAGAAGATTCTGATGATCTGCGGCGACTACTGCGAGGACTACGAAACCATGGTCCCGTTCCAGACCCTGCTGGCCGTGGGCCACCAGGTGCACGCCGTCTGCCCCGGCAAGAAGGCGGGCGAGCAGATCAAGACGGCCATCCACGACTTCGAGGGCGCGCAGACCTACAGCGAAAAGCCCGGCCACCACTTCACCCTCAACGCCACGTTTGCCGACATCCGGGCGCAGGACTATGACGCGCTGCTAATCCCCGGCGGCCGCGGCCCCGAGTACCTGCGCAACGACGCCGCCGTGTGCGCCGCCGTGCGCCACTTTTTCGACGCGAACAAGCCCGTGGCCGCCGTCTGCCATGGCGCGCAGCTGCTGGCCGGCGCGGGCGTGCTCAAGGGCCGCACCTGCTCGGCCTACCCCGCCTGCCGCGCCGAGGTGGAGCTGGCCGGCGGCGAGTACGCCGACATCGCCGTGGACCAGGCCCACACCCAGGGCAACCTGGTCAGCGCCCCGGCCTGGCCGGCCCATCCGGCCTGGCTGGCGCAGTTCCTGGCGCTGCTGGGCACGCGCATCACGCTTTGAACAAAAAGTGGCTTTAACGCTTATCCATAAAGCGCTAACAGCTACTATTTAAATAGCAACCTTGACGCCAGCCGGCACGGGCCTCACCATGGCCCGTCTTGCAGCCTTCCAAGGAGCCCGCCGTGTGCCAGGTCTTCATCAGCGCCGATCCGCAGCTCTACGCCTACCGCGCCCGCTCCGTGCGCCTGCATGGCGTGGCGACCAGCATCCGGCTGGAGAACATGTTCTGGCAGGTGCTGCAGGAGATCGCCGAGCGCGACGGCTACACCGTGGCCCAGCTGTGCACGCGGCTCTACGACGAGCTGACGGCCGAGCACGGCGCGGTGGACAACTTCAGCTCGTTCCTGCGCGTGTGCTGCACGCGCTACCTGGCGCTGCAGCTGTCGGGCGAAGTGCCGCGCGACGCGCGCATCCCCATCCGCTCGATCACGCTGGGCGCAGGCGCCGCGGCCCACATGGCGACGCTGGCGCACTGAAGGCGCACTGAAGGCCCGAGAAAAGTAAAATCGCGGGTTTCCCCCAGCGAGCGCCCCGCGCGCCCCCCCACATGAACCCCATACAGATCGGCGTGGTCATGGGCTCCAGCAGCGACTGGGACACCATGCAGCACGCAGTGGCCATTCTTGAGCAGTTCGGCATCGCCCACGAGGCGCAGGTGGTCTCGGCCCACCGCATGCCCGACGACATGTTTGCCTATGCCGAGGGCGCCGCCGGCCGCGGCCTGCAGGCCATCATCGCCGGCGCGGGCGGCGCGGCGCACCTGCCGGGCATGATCGCCGCCAAGACCGTGGTGCCGGTGCTGGGCGTGCCGGTGGCCAGCCGGCATCTGCAGGGCGTGGACTCGCTGCACTCCATCGTGCAGATGCCCAAGGGCGTGCCCGTGGCCACCTTTGCCATTGGCGCGGCCGGGGCGGCGAATGCGGCGCTGTTTGCCGTGGCCCTGCTGGCCAATCACGACCCGGCGCTGCGCCAGAAGCTGGAGGCCTTCCGCGCCGAGCAGACGGCCGCCGCGCGCGCCATGACCCTGCCCCCGGTGGCCGCATGAACGCCGACGTGATCCTGCCCGGCGCCACGCTGGGCGTGCTGGGCGGCGGGCAGCTCGGGCGCATGTTCGTGCAGGAGGCCCAGGCCATGGGCTACTTCACCGCCGTGCTCGATGCCGACCCCACCAGCCCCGCCGGCCTGGTGAGCCACCACCATATCCGCACCGGCTACGAAGACGCCGCAGGCCTGGCCGAGATGGCGCGCCTGTGCGCCGCCGTGACCACCGAGTTCGAAAACGTGCCCGCCGCCGCGCTCGACCTGCTGGCCCAGACGCGGCGCGTGTCGCCCGCCGGCAGCGCCGTGGCCATCGCCCAGGACCGCGCGGCCGAGAAGGCGCACTTTGTGCGCTGCGGCGTGCCGGTGGCGCCGCATGCGCTGATCGAGTCGCCCGAGCAGCTGGCGGCCGTGCTGGCCGATACGAGCGCCGCGCCGGGCCGCCCCAAGCAAGCGAGTGCCCCCCCGGGGGGCAGCGAACCACACGCAGTGGGGAGCGTGGGGGCATCACTCTTGCCCGGCATCTTGAAAACCGCGCGCATGGGCTACGACGGCAAGGGCCAGGCGCGCGTAACCACGCCGGCCGAGCTGGCCGCCGCCTGGCAGGACCTGGGCCGCGTGCCCTGCGTGCTCGAAAAAATGCTGCCGCTGGCGCAGGAATGCTCGGTCATCGTGGCGCGCGGCCGCGATGGCGCCATGGTGCACCTGCCGGTGCAGCGCAACCTGCACCGCGGCGGCATTCTGGCCGTGACCGAGGTGTATGAGCAAAATCTGCCTCCAGCGCTTGCAGACCAAGCGCTGGCAGCTGCTAAATCTGTAGCAGATGGCCTGCAATACGTGGGTGTGCTGTGCGTCGAGTTTTTCGTGCTGCAGGACGGCAGCCTGGTGGTCAACGAGATCGCCCCGCGCCCGCACAACAGCGGCCACTACAGCCAG
>JADHED010000701.1_pt1 | contig 35592 bp, 33 predicted proteins | sample 8952041 | NCBI WGS metagenome assembly JADHED01 (sample SAMN16124423, study PRJNA663239) | bioreactor sludge metagenome | isolation source: sludge (control) | place: India:Bengaluru | collected 2018-09-08 | reverse complement strand
ATGCCAGCAGGATCAGCGCCCCGCCCAGCACGGTGCGCGTGTTCAGCGTGGCCGCACCCAGCAGGGCCGATGACACGCTGGCAAACATCACCTCCGACAACATGACCAGCGCCGTGGTGCCGGCCGCGAGCCGCGCAGCGCCAAACTGCAACGCCCAGTTGCCCAACATCAGCACACCGGCCAGCAGCAGGCCGGTAACGATCCAGGTGGCGTTGGCGACGGGGAAGGGCTCCACCACGCCCACTTGCAGGCCGATGCAGGCCACCGCCAGCGCCATGAGCATGCAGCCGCCAAACATCGAAAACATGCGCGCAGGGCCCGGCACGGTGTGCAGGCGGCGCAGTGTGACGTTGGTGAGTGCAAACATGAACCCGCCCAGCAACGCCAGGGCGTCGGCCAGCGACAGGTTTTGCAGCAGGCGCGATGCAGGCGCGCCCTCGGGCAGCAGCACCAGCACCACGCCCGTGAAGGCCAGCGCCAGGCGCAGCAGCGCCGCCGGTGTGGGGCGCTCGCCCAGGATGCGCCAGGCCAGCAGCACGGCCCAGGCGGGCATCAGATAGAACAGCAGGATCACGCGCACCACGTCGCCAATGGTCACGGCCCAGTTGAAGGCCACGTTGTTCAGCCCCGAGGCCAGCGCCAACAGCCACAGCTGCGGATGCGCGCGCACCTGCTGCAGGATGCCGGGGCGCCACGCCAGCAGGGCCAGTAGCACCACCGCATACATGCAGGCCGTGGCCCACAAGGGGTGCAGCCCCGCCTGGTGCATGTGCTGGAACGGCCACCACGCCAGGCCCCAGACAAAGGCGTTGAACAGCAGGGCAGCGAAGGGGAGTGGAGAGTGCATTGAAGGCAAAAACGGGCGGTAGCGCTAGTGGAATATGCGCTGATAGCTATAAATTATGTAGCAAATAGTTCCATGCTGCACAGCCGTTAAAACTGGCACGCTTCAAGGCCCGTGCATCCGTGGAGCTGGTTTTGCCAAGCCACTGGGTGCGTCCCCCTTCCGCGCAGCGAGAGAGGGGGAAGACGCGCAGCGGCTCAGGGGGAGCCTTCAATAGCTCCAGGCCACCGGGTGCGTCCCCCTCGGGGGAAGCGGCGAAGCCGCACAGGCGGGCTTCGCAATCAGGAGTCAGTGGTGCGTATCGTGCCGCGCGATGTCCAGCAGGTGGTTCACCTCGTCGCGGTGGTTCACGCAGTTGCGCTGGTGCCAGCGGCGGATGACCCACATGATGCCCGCCACGACCAGCCCGAAGGTGGTGATGGCACCGAACACCGACAGACCCAGCTTGAGCGACAGGCTGTAGAACGCCCCCAGCCCCAGGATGCAGGCCTGCTCGTTGAAATTCTGCACGGCAATCGACCGGCCCGCGCCCATCAGGTTGTGGCCCCGGTGCTGCAGCAGCGCATTCATGGGCACCACCAGGTAGCCGCCCAGGCCGCCCAGCACGATGAGGAAGGGGATGGCCAGCCAGATGTTGCTGATGAATACCATCAGGATCAGCAGCAGCCCCATCGCAATGCCCAGCGGGATCACGCGGGTGGCCATGTCCAGGCGCATGCGCATCGAGGCCACCACGGCGCCCACGGCCGTGCCGATGGCAACCACGCCGGTCAGGGCCGAGGCCTGCGTGGTGTTGTAGCCCAGGGCCACGGCGGCCCAGGCCAGCACGATGAACTTGAGGTTGCCACCGGCGCCCCAGAACAGGGTGGTGGTGGCCAGCGAGATCTGGCCCAGCTTGTCGCGCCACAGGCGGCTGTTGCAGGCCCAGAAGTCAGGCAGCAGGTTGAGGGTGTTGGCCAGCACGCTGCGCGAGGGGTCGGCGCGCAGGGGGCGCATCTCGACGCCCGTGTGCGGGATGCGGGTGTTGAACCACGCGGCCAGGGCATACACGGCGATCAGCGCGGCAATGGCGGCCTCGGCGGGCGTGTCCACACCGGTGTCGATCAGCGGAAAGTCAAAGCCCAACAGCATGCCCGACAGCTGCTGCCCCACCAGCTGGCCGCCAAACAGCACGCCCAGGATGATCGATGCAATGGTCAGGCCCTCGATCCAGCCGTTGGCCTTCACGAGTTGCGACGCGGGCAGCAGCTCGGTCAGGATGCCGTACTTGGCGGGCGAGTAGGCCGCAGCCCCCAGGCCGACGACGGCGTAGGCGATCAGCGGGTGGGAGCCGAACAGCATCATCAGGCAGCCCGCCACCTTGATGGCGTTGCTGACAAACATGACCTTCCCCTTGGGCAGCGCATCGGCAAAGGCGCCCACGAAGGGCGCCAGCACCACATAGAACAATGCGAACATGGGCACCAGGGCCGCACGCTGCCACTCGGGGGCGCCTCCGGTGCGCAGGAGTTCCACAGCGGCTACGAAGAGTGCGTTGTCGGCCAGCGAGCTGAAAAACTGCGCCGACATGATGGTGTAAAAACCGCGCTTCATCGAATGGCTGGTGAGAGCATCAGTTGGGCTGATGCCCTGGTAAATGTGAGGGATCGTAGCGAGGGACAGGCGGTTATATCACGCGGATAAACGGCCACAGTGCCAGAATCTGGCGCTGGTCCCCCGGTAAATCCCTCGCTTCATCAGGTCTGTCCCATGCCCCGTCCCGTTGCTGCCACCATCCACACCACGGCCCTGCACCACAACCTCGCGCGCGTGCGCCGGTCGGTGCCCGACGCCAAGGTCTGGGCGGTGGTCAAGGCCAATGCCTACGGCCATGGCATCGAGCGGGTGTACGAAGGCCTGCGCGGAGCCGATGGCTTTGCGCTGCTGGACCTGGCCGAGGCCGAGCGCGTGCGCCACCTGGGCTGGCGCGGGCCCATCCTGCTGCTCGAAGGTGTGTTCGAGCCGCGCGACTTGGAACTGTGCTCGCGCCTGGGCCTGTGGCACGCGGTGCATTGCGACGAGCAGATCGACATGCTGGCCGCGCACAAGACCCAGGTGCCGCACCGGGTGTTCCTCAAGATGAATTCGGGCATGAACCGCCTGGGCTTCACGCCCGAGCGCTACCGCGCCGCGTGGGCCCGGCTCAATGCGCTGCCGCAGGTGGACGAGATTTCGTTCATGACCCACTTCAGCGACGCCGACGGCCCACGTGGCATTGCGCACCAGATGGCGGCCTTCAACGCCGCGGCGCAGGACTTGCCCGGCGAGCGCAGCCTGAGCAACAGTGCCGCGACGCTGCGCCACGCACAGGATGCGGGCGTGCGTGCCGACTGGGTGCGCGCGGGCATCGTGGTGTATGGCAGCGCGCCGGACTTCCCCGAGCACGACGCCAGCCACTGGGGGCTGCAGCCCACCATGACGCTGTCCACCCGCCTCATTGCCACGCAGCAGCTGCAGGCGGGCGACACCGTGGGCTATGGCTCGCGCTTCACGGCCGACGGCCCGCTCACCATCGGCATCGCGGCCTGCGGCTACGCCGACGGCTACCCGCGCCACTGCGACACCGGCACGCCGGTGCTGGTGAACGGCGTGCGCACGCGCCTGGTGGGGCGGGTGAGCATGGACATGGTGACGGTGGACCTCACGCCCCTGCAGCAAGCGGGTGTGGCCGTGGGCTTTGGCAGCGAGGTCACGCTGTGGGGCCGCGCCAGCAATGGCGTGGTGTTGTCCATCGACGAAGTGGCGCAGGCCGCAGGCACCGTGGGCTACGAGCTGATGTGCGCCCTGGCCCAGCGCGTGCCGGTGGCGGTGGACGGCGGGGCCTGACGTCCGCCTTCTCTCTCTATCTCTACCCCTGCAATTCGGGTAACAGTTCACGCAGTGGGCACAGGCTGCGCGCGGGGTGGCCGCAAACTGGTGTGAAATGGCGCCGTCTGTTTGCCTCCGCGTGCAGCGCGATCCTTCCATGGCCACACCCCGCAGCAACCCCTCCGGCTCCAAGAAAAAAAGCAGCTCCACCTGGCGCTCGGTGCGCATGCCGCACCACGGCGCGGTGGCGCGCACCCTGCAGCAGCGCTACAGCCTGCGCTGGCACGGGTTGCTGATCGGCAGCTTCACGCTGCTGCTGATGTGGGCCACCTCGCACCTGCAGATGGTGCTGGGCATGGATTCGCTGTCACTGCGGTACTTGATCACGCTGTCGGTGGGCTACATCGGCTATCTGCTGGTGCTGCGCGCGTGGGCAGCGCGGCTGGTGCGACGGGATGGGCCGTCGGGCGATGGCAGTGTGGACCTGCCCGACATCTCCTGGCCCAGCGGCAACGGCCCCTCCGGGGGCGGCCAGGTGCCCCTGCCGCGCACCGGTGGGGGCGACTTTGGTGGCGGTGGCGCATCGGGGGACTTTGGGGGCGGGTGGACACAAGGCCTGTCCAGCGGGGGCTCCAGCAGCGACTCCAGTGTGCTGGGCGACATTGCCGGGGGCGCGGCCGATGCGCTGGGCAGCGCCGACGAGGGCGCGGTGGTGGTTGTGCCCGTGGTGGCCATCTTTCTCATCGGCGCGGGGCTGATCCTGGGCGCGGGCTCGCTCGCCATGCTGTTCTTTGGCTGGGACGTGCTGCTCACGGTGGCGGTGGAGATCGCCTTCTCGGTGGCCACGGCCCGCGCCGCCGTGGGGGTGGAGCGCGAGGGCTGGCTCAGCGCCGCTGTGCGCCTGACCTGGAAGCCGCTTCTGGGCGCGCTGGTCTGCGCCGTGCTGCTGGGCGCCACCATTGACCACTTCCTGCCCCATGTGCATTCGCTGCCCGAGGCATTGCGGGTGATCCAGGGGCGGTGATTTGCTCTCTATTTGATAGCTGTTAGCGCATATTGCACTAGCGCTTGGGGCAAAAATCCCTTGAAAAAGCGTCGGAAGCGCCTCCGAGGGGCCCCTACCGGGAGGACCGGCCCTTGCCGTGGCTGCAGTCCTCGCCAGTCTCCAGGGGTGGCAGCGCATCCAGGTTGCCCCGCACCCGCGCCAACAGGGCCAGTAGCTGCGCCTGGGTGGCGTCGTCGCAGCCCGCCAGCACCTGGGCAGACAGGGTCTGCCGCGCGGCCTGCAGCGCCTGGTACAGCGCCTGGCCCTCGGCGCTCAGCGTGAGGCACAGGCTGCGCCGGTCCTCGGCGTGGGGTTGGCGCTCCAGCCAGCCCTTGTCCTGCAACAGGCCCAGCATGCGCGCCACCTGGGCCTTGTCGGCGCCGCTGTGGCGCACCAGTTCTTTTTGCGTGGCGCCAGGGTGGCGGCCGATGAAGTTCAGCGCGCGCACCTCGTTGAAGGTCAGGTCCGGGTGCACGGAGGTCATCGCGCGCACCATGCGCGCCCGGTAGGCGTGCATCAGGTCGTGCAGGGCTTCAAACACATCGGGGCGGGCGCGTGGGGGCATGGCGTGGCTATCGGTTGACAACGTCAACTGAATGGCTGATGATTTGGTTGATTAAATCAACATTTTACGCCATGAACGCACCTCTGCCCCTGGCCGCCACGGCCCCCTCCCTCGCCATCGAGCGCATCCGCCACCCCTTGCAGGCCCGCCACCTTCAGGTGGTGCGCCGCACCCAGGTCAGCCCCGGCTTTGTGCGGCTGACCTTGGCCGGCCCCGAGCTGGCGGGCTTTGTGAGCGCCGGGTTTGACGACCACCTCAAGCTCATCCTTCCCTCGCCCGGGCAGGACCGCCCCACCTTGCCCACGCTGCAGGACGGCCGCCCCGTGTTCGACGGCCCGCGCCCTGTGCTGCGCGACTACACCCCCGCGCGTTTTGACGCCGCTGCGGGCGAGCTGGACATTGAAGTCGCCCTGCACGACGCGGGCCCCGCCACCGGCTGGGCCGCCAGCGCCGCCGTCGGCCAGTGGGTGGGAATTGCCGGGCCGCGCGGCAGCATGGTGGTGCCCACGGGCTTTGACTGGCACTGGCTGCTGGGCGACGAAACCGCGCTGCCCGCCATCGCCCGCCGCCTGGCCGAACTGCCCGCCAGCGCGGTGGTCACCGTGCGCATCCAGCTGAACAACCCGGCCGACCAGCGGGTGTTGGCGAGTGCGGCGCAGGTGGACCTGCAGTGGGTGAACGCATTGCCTGCTGCCGTCGAAGCCCTGGCGCTGCCACCCGGCGCGGGCTTTGTCTGGGCTGCGGGCGAACACAGCGACATGGCCGCCGTGCGCCGCGCCGTGCTCGCCAAGCCGGGCGTGGACCCGAAGCGCATGCGCATCTCCGCCTACTGGAAACGTGGGGCGGCAGACCACCATGAAGACCTGGTCAGCGCAGCAGGGTAAGCGCCGCCGCCCGCTGCACAGCCTGGGTGACGTGCTGCAGCGCCTGCACGTTCAGGCGCCAGCACTGCCAGTACAGCGGCACATCCACCGGCTTGTTCGCAATCAGCTCGACCAGGGTGCCGGTCTTCAAGTCGTCCTCCACCAGCGGGTCGGGCGTCATGCCCCAGCCCAGGCTGGCGCGGGTGGCTTTGACGAAGGCGTGCGCCTCGGGGAGCCAGTGCACGGGCGGTGCGAGCTTGCGGCGCGTGATGCGGCTCACAAAACGCGCCTGCAGCGCATCCTTGCGGTTGAACACCAGCATGGGCGCTTGCGCCAGCGTGGTGGCGTTCACCCCTTGGGCAAAGTGGCGCTGCATGAAGGCCGGACTGGCCAGCGCGCGGTAGCGCAGCGTGCCCAGGGGCAGCACCTGGCAGCCCTGCACGGGCTGCGGGTCGGCCGTCACGGCGGCCATCACGCGGCCCTCGCGCAGCAGGTTGGCGGAATGGTCCTGGTCTTCCACATGGATGTCGAAGGTGATGGCCTGCCCCTCGGCCGCCTGCGCCATGGCGTGGGGGAACCAGGTGGCCAGCGAGTCGGCATTCACGCCAATCGCCAGCCGCGTGGCGCTGTGCTGTCCGCCGCCAATGGTGGCGAGCGCGTCGGCCTCGCTCAGCGCCACCTCACGCGCGTGGCGGTACAGGGCCTGCCCGGCTTCGGTGGGCGTGCAGGGCGTGGCGCGGCGCACCAGCACCTGGCCCACGCGCTCTTCCAGCAGCTTGATGCGCTGCGACACCGCCGAGCGTGTGACATGCAGCACGGCCGCCGCGCGCTCGAAGCTGCCCTCGTCGATTACCGTGGCAAAGGCGTTGAGCTGGGCGGAGTCGAGTTGCATGGGTAGTTAGCCAATCTGACGGATCGTTAAAAAGTATAGCTGGCGTCAACGCAGGCGCTTGGCCAGAATCCGTGCCCATGGTCTCCACTGCTTTCGTTCACGGTTTCACCTCCACCGCCATGCTCATCATGGCCATCGGCGCGCAAAACGCGTTTGTGCTGCGCCAGGGTTTGCGCCGTGAGCATGTGTTGCCCGTGGTGGCGCTGTGCGCCTTGTCAGACGCCGTGTTGCTGCAGGCGGGCGTGTGGGGCATGGGCGGTGTGCTGCTGGCACGGCCCGAGTGGGGACAGTGGATGCGCTGGGCGGGTGCCTTGTTTTTGCTGGCCTATGCCCTGCAAGCCGGTGCGCGGGCACTGCGGCCGGGCCAGCTGCTGGTGACGGCGGGCGGGCCAGGCAACAGCCTGCGCAGCACGATGCTCACGCTGCTGGCCCTGACCTGGCTCAACCCCCATGTGTACCTGGACACCGTGGTGCTGCTGGGCACCATGGCAAGCCCCTACCCCACATGGGGGCGGGCGGCCTTTGCCACTGGCGGGGCCTTGGCCAGCGCGCTGTGGTTCACTGCCATCGGTTTTGGCGCACGCTGGCTGGCGCCACTGTTCGCCTCGCCTCAGTCGTGGCGGGTGCTGGATGGGGTCACGGCGGCCTGCATGATGGCCCTGGCAGTCGCCATGGCTCTAAGCTAACAACGATAAGTTCGTTACATCGCGCTGCGGTTTGGTTCATAGTGGGGGGACTGATTGATCTGGAGTGATCCCCCATGCGTTTCAAAACCCTTTTGCTCGCCGCCGCCCTGGCCACGGCCCTGCCGTTGACCGTGCAGGCCAAGACCTTCCGGTGGTCCCGCTCGGTGGACATTTCCACCTGGGACATCCACACCCAGAACGTGGGCGTGAACAACACCATGCATGGCGCGGTGTACGACACGCTGGTGGAATACAACAGCAAGACCTTCAAGCCCGAGCCGTCGCTGGCCACCGAGTGGAAGCTGATCAAGCCCACGCAGCTGCGCCTGACCTTACGCAAGGGCGTGAAGTTCAGCGACGGCAGCGAGTTCACGGCCGACGACGCCAAGTTCTCGCTGGAGCGGGCCAAGGCCAAAAGCTCCAACTTCGCCGTCTACACCCAGGGCATTGACCGTGTGGAAAAGGTCGATGCCTACACCATCGACATCCACTCCGACCTGCCCAACCCGGTGCTGGTGAACCAGCTGACCGAGCTGCGCATCATGAGCAAGGCCTGGGCCGAGAAGAACAAGTCGGTCGAGCCCAAGGACATCAAGACCAAGGACGAAAACTTTGCCCACCGCAATGCGCTGGGCACCGGCCCCTACCAGCTCAAGCAGTGGACGCCCGACCAGCGCGTGGTGCTGGAGCCCAATCCGCACTGGTGGGGCAAGGGCAAGTACCCCACCAACCTGACCGAGATCGTCTACACCCCCATCAAGGCCGATGCGACGCGCACTGCGGCGCTGCTGTCGGGTGAGATTGATTTCGTGATCGACCCCAGCCTGCAAGACCTGGCGCGCATCAAGCAGACGCCCAACCTGCAGGTGCTGGAAGGGCCGGAGTACCGCACCATCTTCCTGGGCCTGGACCAGTTCCGCGACGAGTTGCCCGGCTCGGACGTGAAGGGCAAGAACCCGCTCAAAGACCTGCGCGTGCGCAAGGCGCTGTACCAGGCCATCGACATCCAGTCCATCCAGCGCGTGGTGCTGCGCGGCTTGGCCCAGCCCACCGGCACGCTGATCGCCAACCAGGTGAACGGCTGGACCAAGAAGGCCGACGTGCGCTACCCCTACGATCCCAAGGCCGCGCAGAAGCTGCTGGCCGACGCGGGCTATCCCAATGGTTTTGAAGTGGACTTTGCCTGCAGCGCGGGCCGCTATATCAACGACGAGCAACTGTGCCAGGCCATCACCTCGCACTGGGCCAAGGTGGGCGTGAAGGCCAAGCTGCGCTCGCTGCCATTTGCCACGTATTTCCCGATGATCCAGCGCAACGAAGCCAGCATTTACCTGCTGGGCTGGGGCGTGCCCACGTTTGATGCGTACTACAGCCTGCAGTCGCTGGTGCGCTCGCCCGGCGCGGGTGGGGATGGCAACTTCAACCTGGGCCGTTTCTCCGACCCGCAGATGGATGCGCTGATCGAGCGTGTGAAGAAGGAAACGGACACTGCAACGCGCAACGGCCTGATCGAGCAGGCGCTGATCAAGGAGCATGAACTGGTGTCGCACATCCCGCTGTACAACCAGGTGATTCCGTGGGCGGGTACCAAGAAGGTGGAGATCATCCACCGCGCCGATAACCGCATCGACTGGCGGTATTTGAAGGTGAACTGATCCCCCTCGCCAACAAAAAGCCCCGGTGCTCTGAAGGCACCGGGGCTTTTTTGTGTCTGCTGGCGGCGTATCAGGCCAGTGCGCGCTGCACGGCCGGGCGCTGCAGCATGCGCTGCGTGTGCGCAAACACCTTAGGGAACTGGGTTATGTCCACACCGTCGCTGTGCAGCCAGGTGCCGATGGTGAACAGGTAGCCGTCGGCCACCGTGTATTGCTCGCCCATCACCCAGGGGCCCTGGTCCGCCTGCGGCAGGTAGTGGCTTTCGATGAGGTTGAAACACTCCGTCATGTTCTGCGGCACCTTGCGCTGCATGGCGGCGTGGGCCTCGGGCTCGTCGGCCCAGCGGCTGGCGCGGGGGCGGTGGGCATGGGCGATGTGCACGGTGGACGCGAGGTAGCTGTGGAACTCCTGCAAACGCGCAAAGCCGTAGGCGTCGGCGGGCGCCAGGCGCGCTGCGGGAAAGCTCTGCGCCACATAGGCCAGCAGGGCGGGCGTTTCGGTCAGCGTGCCGTGCGGTGTGGCCAGCGCGGGCACGCGGCCCTTGGGGTTCACCGCCAGGTACTCGGGTGTGCGTTGCTGGCCGGCCGCGAAGTCCACGCGCACCAGGTCGTAGGGAGCGCCCGCCTCTTCCAGTGCGATGCGAACGGCCTGCGCGCAGGTGCCGGGGGTGTAGTACAGCGTGAGTTGGGCCATGGTTAATGTGCTATGAATTAAATAGCTGTCTGCGCATATTCCACTGGCGCCTGCAGCCGATATTGCTTGAAATGGCTCAGTGCGGCTAACAAAACTCAGCGAAGCGGTTCTGGCTAGGCGCTGTGTCGCAGGCAGTACGAGCAGTACGACAAGACACAGCAACGACGCCAGAAGAGTTTTGTTAGCCGCTCTCAGTACAGGCCGCGTGTGCGCGCCATCAGCCGCACCAGCCCCAGCAGGGCATCGGTGTGAGGCGTGGGGGTGCTGGTGATCTGCCCCAGCTCGCGCACGGCGCCCACCAGGGCGTCAATCTCCAGGGGCTTGCTCGCCTCCACGTCCTGCAGCATCGAGGTCTTGAACGCGCCCAGCTTGCGCGTGACGGCGTGGCGGTCTTCGGGCTGCTGGTCGATCGGCAGGCCCAGCTTTTCGCCAATGGCCTTGGCTTCCAGCATCACCGCGCTCACAAAGCCGCGCACCAGGTCGTCGTCCAGGATGCGGTCGGTGGTGGCACCCGTCAGGGCACTGATGGGGTTGACTGTGAGGTTGCCCCACAGCTTGAACCAGATGTCTTTCTGGATGGTGGTGCTCACCTCCACATCGATGCCACCGCGCTGCAGCGTGTCGGCCAGTGCTTGCAAGCGCTCGCTGCGGCTACCGTCGGGCTCGCCCACGATGAGGCGGTTGCCGAAATGCTGTTTGACGAAGCCCGGCGCCTCCAGCGAGCAGCTGGTGTGCACCACGCTGCCCAGCACATGGCTCGTCGGGATAGCGCTGGCGATCACTCCGCCTGCGTCCACGGAAGTGAGTGCATGGCCCTTGGCGGCGCCGCCAAAGCCGTCGAGGAACCACCACGGCACGCCGTTCATGGCGGTGAGCACGAGGGTGTCCGGCCCGATCAGCGGGGCCATGGCACGCGCCACGTCAGGCAGGCCCGGCGCCTTGACGGCCACCACCACCAGGTCTTGCACGCCCAGGGCTGCCGGGTCGTTGTGGGCCGTGACGGCCACCTGCGCCAGCGTGCCGTCGGGGCGGCGCAGGCGCAAGCCATCGGCCTGCAGGGCGCGCAGTGTGTCGCCCCGCGCCACCATGCTGACGGTGTGGCCCGCCTGCGCCAGGGCCACGCCCAGCCAGCCGCCGATGGCGCCCGCGCCGTAAATACATGCTTTCATGGATGTCTGTCCTTGGGTCTGGAAGAAGAAAAGTTCGTTCAGTAGCCTGCGGGCCGGTTGGGGGCGGCGTCGGTCGCGCTGCGGTAGCGCGCCAGCAGCTCCTGCGCAGCGCTCACCAGCAGCATGGTGTCCACGCCCACGGCCACAAACAGCGCGCCGGCCGCCAGCCACTGGCGTGCCTGCGATTCGGTGGTGGCCAAAATGCCCGGCGCCTTGCCCGCGCGCAGGATGCGCGCAATGCCGTCGTGGATGGCCGCCTGCACCTCGGGGTGCCCCGGGTTGCCCGGGTGGCCCATCGATGCCGACAGGTCCGCCGGGCCGATGAACACGCCGTCCACGCCGGGCGTGGCGGCAATGGCGTCCAGGTTGTTCATGGCTTCTACCGTCTCGGCCTGCACCAGCAGGCAGATCTGCTGGTTGGCCTCGTGCACGTACTGCGGGTACGCCTGCCAGCGCGACGAGCGAGCCAGCGCGCTGCCCATGCCGCGCACGCCTTCGGGCGCATAGCGCGTGGCGCGCACCAGCTGCTGGGCCTGCTCGGCGGTGTCCACCATGGGCACCAGCAGGGTCTGCACGCCCAGGTCCAGGAACTGCTTGATGAGGGCGGTGTCCCCCACTGGCACCCGTGCGACGGGGTGGGGTGGTTGCGCCCCCGGCGGCAGGGCGCTGGTGGCGCTGGCCGCACTGGCTATTGCCTGCAACTGGTGCAGGATGGAGCGCAGGTCGTTGGGCGCGTGTTCGCCATCGACCAGCAGCCAGTCGTAGCCGGTGCCCGCGAGGATCTCGGCGCTGTAGGCGTCGGCCAGGCCGAGCCACAGGCCAATCTGCGCCTGCCGCTGGGCCATGGCCTGTTTGAAACGGTTGGTAGGTGTCTGCAATTTGCGCTCCATGGGTCTTTGCCTAGACAGCCATCGTACGGGCTGTGGCGCGCGCTTGCTGGCGTGGCCGCTATAGTCGGCTGCCCTTGCATCGGGGGCGCCCCTTTCCTATCGCCATGGCCAAAGACAAAACCACGTTTACCTGTACCGAATGCGGCGGCACCAGCCCGCGCTGGCTGGGCAAATGCCCGTCCTGCGGCGCCTGGAACACCCTGATCGAGCAGGTGGCCGAGGCCGGGCCGGGCAAGAACCGCCTGAGCGCGCCGCAAGGCTACGCGGGCCTGGCCAACGCGCAGCCCGTGCTGCCGCTGGCCGCCATCGAGGCCCAGGACGTGGCCCGCACCCCCAGCGGCATCGACGAGCTGGACCGCGTGCTGGGCGGTGGCATTGTGGAAGGCGGCGTGGTGCTGATCGGCGGCGACCCGGGCATTGGCAAATCCACCTTGCTGCTGCAGGCCATGGACGCCCTGCAACGTGCCGGCCTGCCCGCGCTGTACGTGACGGGCGAAGAAAGCGGCGCGCAGGTGGCGCTGCGCTCGCGCCGACTGGGCATCGAGGGCAGCCAGGTGCAGTTGCTGGCCGAAATTCAGCTCGAAAAAATTCTGGCGACGGTGGATGCCACGCAGCCTGCCGTGGTCGTTATCGACTCCATCCAGACCACCTATTCCGACCAGCTCACCAGCGCGCCGGGCTCGGTCGCCCAGGTGCGCGAATGCGCAGCGCACCTCACACGCATGGCCAAGGGCACGGGCATTGCCGTGATTCTGGTGGGCCATGTGACCAAGGAGGGCGCGCTGGCCGGCCCGCGTGTGCTGGAGCACATGGTGGACACCGTGCTGTACTTTGAAGGCGACACGCACAGCCAGTTCCGCCTGGTGCGCGCTATCAAGAACCGCTTCGGCGCCGTGAACGAAATCGGCGTGTTCGCCATGACTGAAAAGGGCCTCAAGGGCGTGAGCAACCCGAGTGCCATTTTTCTGAGCCAGCACAGTGAGCCGGTGCCCGGCAGCTGCGTGATGGTGACGCTGGAGGGCACACGCCCCCTGCTGGTCGAGATCCAGGCGCTGGTGGACAGCGGCGGGCCCAGCCCCCGGCGCCTGTCGGTGGGCCTGGACAAGGACCGCCTGGCCATGCTGCTGGCCGTGCTGCACCGCCACGCCGGTGTGGCCTGCATGGACCAAGACGTGTTTGTGAACGCGGTGGGCGGTGTGCGCATCAGCGAGCCAGCGGCCGATTTGGCGGTGATGTTGTCCATCACCAGCAGCCTGCGAGGCAAGGCGCTGCCGCGCGGCTTTCTGGCATTTGGCGAGGTAGGGCTGGCTGGTGAGGTGCGCCCCGCGCCGCGCGGCCAGGAGCGCTTGAAGGAGGCTGCCAAGCTGGGCTTTTCCGTGGCCGTGGTGCCCAAGGCCAACGCGCCCAAAAAGCCCATCGAGGGACTGACCATTCACGCGGTGGAGCGGGTGGAAGAAGCCATGAACGTGGTGCGCGGCATCGGCTGACAGGCTGCGCCGCCTGGGGGTGCGCCGCCGTACGCACTCTCCGCAGTGCGCGCAGCCGCCGCCCATACGACAATGACGCCCATGAATTTGCGCAATATTTTTGTCCCCGCCGGGGTCATCGGGCTGGTGCTGGTGGGCTATGCCTCTGCTGGCTGGCCTGGCGTGGCGGCCGTGGTGGGCGGCCTGGTCATGTGGGCACTGCTGCATTTCACGCGGCTCATGAACGTGATGAAAAAGGCTGCCAACCGGCCCATGGGGTATGTGGGCAGCGCCGTCATGCTCAATGCCCGGCTCAAACCCGGCGTGAACCTGATGCACGTGATGGCCATGACGCAGTCGCTGGGCGAGCGCCTGTCGCCCGCCGACACCGACCCAGAGATTTACCGCTGGACCGATGGCACACAGTCGCATGTGACCTGCGAATTTGCGAACGGCCGCTTGCAGAAGTGGACGCTGGAACGCCCGCAGGCCGAGGCTGAGGCCGAGTAAGCCGCCCCGCCATCTGGCGCGGCGGCCCCGCGCCAGCCCGGCAGCCTCGTAAAATCCGGGGCTTGCCAACCCACAGCAACCCCAAAGGACAACCATGAGCCCCGTAGTTCCCTCGATGGCCGATCGCGACGGCAAAATCTGGATGGACGGCCAGATGGTCGATTGGCGCGATGCCAAGATCCATGTGCTGACCCATACGCTGCACTACGGCTGCGGCGCTTTTGAAGGCGTGCGTGCCTACAACACCGTCAACGGCCCGGCGATCTTCCGTTTGCAGGAGCACACCGAGCGCCTGTTCAACAGCGCGAAGATCCTGCGCATGAAGATCCCGTTCAGCCAGGAAGAGGTCAACGAGGCGCAAAAGGCCGTGATCCGCGAGAACAAGCTCGAATCCGGCTACATCCGCCCCCTGACCTGGGTGGGCGACAAGAAGCTGGGTGTCAGCCCCAGGGGCAACACCATCCACCTGATGGTGGCCGCCTGGGCCTGGGGCGCTTACCTGGGCGAAGAGGGCATGAAGCGCGGTATCCGCGTCAAGACCAGCAGCTACACGCGTCACCACGTCAACATCACCATGACGCAGGCCAAGGCGGTGAGCAACTACACCAACTCCATCCTGGCCAACATGGAAGCCACTGACGAGGGCTACGACGAAGCGCTGCTGCTGGACAGCTCCGGTTTCGTGTCCGAAGGCGCGGGCGAGAACATCTTTGTGGTCAAGAACGGCGTGATCTACACGCCCGATCTGTCGGCTGGCGCTCTCAACGGCATCACCCGCAACACCATCTTCCACATCGCCAAGGACCTGGGTCTGGAGATTGTGCAAAAGCGCATCACGCGCGACGAGGTGTACATCGCCGACGAAGCTTTCTTCACTGGCACCGCCGCCGAAGTCACCCCCATCCGCGAACTCGACCGCATCGAGCTGGGCAAGGGCGACTATGTTGGCAGCCGTGGCCCCATCACCGAAAAAATCCAAACTGCGTTCTTTGACATCGTCAACGGCCGCAATCCCCAATACGCTCACTGGCTCACCAAGGTTTGATCATGTCCCAAGCAGTTGTTGAAGTTCTGGCCAAGGACCTGAACGCCCAAGGGGCCGTGTTCTGCCCCAATCCCAAGGCCGGCATGAAGCTGTGGAACAGCCACCCCAAGGTGTACCTGGATGTGGCCCACACCGGCGAGGGCAAGTGCCCCTATTGCGGCACGGTGTACCGGCTGAAGGCCGGAGAGCATGTGCACGCTGGCCACTGACCGGTGGATGGGTTGATGCCAGTTGCAACAGGCGGCGCATCGGCGCCGCCCACGTTGACCGTGGCGGTGCTGACCCTCAACGAGGCGCACCGCATCGAAGCCTGCCTGCAAAGCGCCGCGTTTGCCGACCAGTTGCTGGTGGTGGACAGCGGCAGCACGGACGACACCGTGGCCATTGCCCAGCGCATGGGCGCGGAGGTCCACAGCTACCCCGACTGGAAGGGCTTTGCCGTGCAGCGCAACCGGCTGCTGGCCCATGCGCGGGGTGACTACATCTTCTTCCTGGATGCCGACGAGGTGATGACACCGGCGTTTGCGCAGGAGTTGCAGGCCATCGTGCGCTCTGGCGCGCAGGCCGTGTGGACCATCCGCTGGCGCATGGTGGCCTACGGGCACGAACTCAAGTACTTTCGCTCGCAATCGCAGATCGAGCGCCTGTTCGTGCGCGCCATGGTCCGCGAGTTCACGGGCGTGGTGCACGAGCAGGCCGAACTGTTGCCACCTCCGGGCGGTGGCGCCGTGCCGCGCTGCCTGATCGAAGCGCGGCTGCTGCACTACTCGCGCACCACCGTGCGCGGCAGCCTGGAAAAGCTCACGCAGTACGCGATGCTCGGCGCTGCCAAGCGGGCCGCGACGGGCAAGAAGGGCGGGGTGGTGCGCGGCCTGGCCTCGGGCACCAGCATGTTCCTGCGCCTGTATGTGTTCCGTCTGGGGTTCCTGTGTGGCGGGGCCGGTTTTTTGTATTGCCTGTTTGTGGCGCTGGAGGCGTTCTTCCGGTATGCCGCCCTGGAGTACGACCACCAGCAACTGAGTGAGAGCGTGCGCCGTTGACCAAAGCTGACGATCTTTTTGTGCGCCTGTCGGGCGTGGCAGCGTTCATGGTGCCGGGCTTGGCCCTGTGGGTGCGCTCGGGCTACTCCTGGGGAGCGGTGGTGCTGCTGTTGTGCAGCCTGGCCACCGCCGGGGTGTGGCTGCGGCGTCGGCCAGGGCGCGATGCCTGGCTGCTTTTTGGCTCCATCGTGGCGATGGGCACGGTCTGGGCGCTGGACTTTGACCCGGCCCAGGGCAGCTGGTCCAACCTGGACCGGCCTGCCAAGTACCTGTTGGCGCTGCCGTGCCTGCTGTACGTGCTGGCCTATCCCCCGCGGGTGCGCTGGCTCTGGGCCGGTATCGCGGTGGGCGCCTGCGGGGCGGGCCTGATCGGCCTGTACCAGGCCCTGGTGCTGCACCTGCCACGCGCCAACGGCTTTACCAATGCGATCCAGTACGGCGGGCTCAGCCTGCTGCTGGGGTTGATGTGCTCGGTGGCGCTGCTGGTGCTGTGGGACCGCTGGAAGCCCTGGCAACGCGCGGGCTGGGCGGTGGGCATTCTGCTGGGCCTGGACGGATCGCTGCTGTCCGGGTCGCGCGGGGGCTGGGTGGTGTTGCCCATGGCGCTGCTGTTGTGCGTCTGGCTCCAGGGGCGCTCCGGCCAGCCCCGCAGGGCCATTGTCGGTGCCGTGCTGGTTGTGTTGGGGGCTGTGGGCCTGATGGCCTTCAAGGCCAACGAGGTGCGCCTGCGCGTGGATGAGGCGCGGCAGGAGATCACACAGTACGAGTCGCGGGGCGACGCGGCCAGTTCGGTCGGTCAGCGCCTGGCGCACTGGGGCCTGGCCTGGCGCATGGGGCTGGATCGACCCTGGACCGGCTGGGGACGCTACGGCTATGAAGCCGAGAAGCAGCGCCGGGTAGACGCCGGAGAGACCCACCCGATTGTTTTGCAGTTCAGCCACGCCCATAACGAGCTGCTGGACATCTTTGCCAAGCGCGGCATCCCCGGCGTGGTGGTCTTGCTGGTTTTTTATGGGGTGCCGCTGGTGCTGTTCTGGCCCACGCGGCGGCGCGTGTTCCCGGGTGCTGCGGGCGTGCTCGATACTGAAGGGCTGTGCCTGCGCATGATCGGGGTGCTGCTGCCCGTGTCGTATATGGGCTTTGGTACCACCCAGGTGTTTTTGGGGCACAACAGCGGCACCATGTTCTACCTGTTCATGGGCATGCTGGTGCTGGCCATCCTGCAAGGCCGCGAGCGCCTGCGGCTGCAAACGCCCGGGCAAGCCGCCTCTCTTTCCTGAAAGACCTCTGCCATGCACATCCTGCTGGTCAACAACTCTCCCATCCCGGTGTATGGCTATGGCGGCACCGAGCGCGTGATCTGGGACCTGGGCAAGACGCTGGTGCAGCAGGGCCACCGCGTGAGCTATCTGGTGCCCGAGGGCTCGACCTGCGACTTCGGCCAGGTGCTGCCCATCCGGCCGGACGAGCCGTGGGAGGGGCAGATCCCGGCCGACGTGGACATCACGCACTTTCAGTTCAACCCTCGCTCCGAGCTGTCCAAGCCCTACCTGGTGACCGAGCACGGCAACGCCCGCAAGCCCAAGCCGCTGCCGCGCAACACGGTGTTCCTGTCGCGTGACCACGCGGCGCGCTATGGCTCCAGCGAGTTCGTCTACAACGGGCTGGACTGGGCCGGTTATGGCCCGGTGGACTTTGACCGCCCGCGCTCGCACTACCACTTCCTGGGCAAGGCGGCCTGGGGCGTGAAGAACGTGCGCGGCGCCATCAAGGTGGCCAAGATGGCCGGGGTGGAGCTGGACGTGCTGGGCGGCAACCGCATCAACTTCAAGCGCGGCTTTCGCTGGACGCTGTCGCGCAAGATCCACTTCCACGGCATGGTGGGCGGCACGCAGAAGACGGGTCTGCTCAACGCCTCGCGCGGGCTGATCTTTCCGGTGCGCTGGCACGAGCCGTTCGGGCTGGCGGTGATCGAAAGCCTGTACTTCGGCTGTCCCGTGTTCTCCACGCCTTACGGCGCCTTGCCCGAGCTGGTGCCCGTGCACTGCGGCGTGCTGTCAGACCAGGCCTCGGTGCTGGCCGAGGCGGTGCGGGGCAACCGCTTTGACCCGCGCGCCTGCCACCAGCATGTGGTGGAGCACTTTGGCGCCGAGCGCATGGCACGCAACTACCTGCGCATGTACGAACGGGTGCTGGCGGGCGAAACCCTCAACGCCCAGCCGCCCATGATCCAGGGCCCGGCGCGCGAGCTGCCCTGGAGGCAGTGAAGCGCCCCTGAGTCGCCTGCGGTGCCTTCTCCGCAGGGGACACACCCATGGCCTGACAAAGCCAGCTCCACGGTGGCACGGGTTTCACGGCGCGCCAGTTTTTAGCGCCCTGCTCATATCAGGAGGCTACTGCGCGGGTTCTGGGGCGTTTTTGGCCGCAAGCGCTCGTTCGATATGCCGCTGCTGCTATAAAAATGATAATTATTGGTGGCCGATAGTGGAGTTGCCACGCGGCGCGGTGGCCTGCTGCCACTCCTGGGCCAACAACGCCACCAGCTGCGCTGCTGGCATGGGTCGCACCTGGGCCACCCCCTGGCCTGCCCACAGCGAGAGGCAGTCGGCCTGGCCCGCCTGGGCGGCCGCGCGGCGCAGCGCGCCGGTCAGCGCGTTCTGCACGGGGTAGGGCGGCACGGTTGCTTCGTCGGATTGCAGGGCTTGCATCATGCGGTTGACGATGCCGCGCGCCGGCCGGCCCGAGAAGATCCGGGTGGTGCGCGTGTCGGTGGCCTGGGCGTGGGTCAGGGCCTCGCGGTAGGCGGTGCCAATGGCCGACTCGGGGCAGGTGAGGAATGCCGTGCCCATCTGTACCGCCTGGGCGCCCAGCGCCAGGGCGCCCGCAATGCCGCGCCCGTCCATGATGCCGCCCGCAGCAATCACCGGGATGGACAAGGCCTGCACGCATTGCGCCACCAGCGGCAGCGTGCCCACCATGCTGGCCGCAAAGTCGGCCAATGAAGGCGCCACGCCGGTGGCGCCGGGCTGTGTGGGTGTCAGGAACGTGCCCCGGTGTCCCCCGGCTTCCATGCCCGATGCGCAGACCGCATCCGCGCCCACGGCGGCCCAGGCCTGCGCCTCGGCCAGCGTGGTGGCGGTGCCGATCACGTAGCTGCCTACGGCCTGCAGCCTGGCCACCTGCGCCGCCGTGAGGATGCCGAAGGTGAAGCTGGCCACGGCGGGACGTGCGCCGACGAGGGCGTCGAACTGCGCGGCAAAGTCTTCGCACCACTGGGCGGGCCGCTCGGGCACCAGGCCGAACTCGGCATAGAACGGCGCCAGGCGCTGCAGCGCGGCCTGCACCGTGGCGTCGTCGGGCGTGGGCGTGGCCTGCACAAACAGGTTCATGCCAAAGGGCCGGTCGGTGCGGCGGCGCACTTCGGCGGCGGCCTCGGCCATGGCGGCGGGCGAGCGCATGCCGCAGCCCAGCATGCCCAGGCCACCGGCCTCGGACACGGCGGCGGCCAGGGCAGGGGTGTCCGACCCGGTCATCGGGCCCTGGATGATGGGCAGCGCAAGGCCCAGGTGGGTGGTGAAGGCGGCGGGCATGGGGCTCCTTGTGCGATCTGTGGAAAAGGGGTCAGTTGTATGCAGTGGGACGGGGCGCTTCGCTGGCGGTCAGTGCGGCGTGTAGCGCGTCCAGCGCGGGCGACTGGTAGCCGCGCCGGCGCACCAGCACTGTGTCGCAGGTGGCCAAAGGCACCAGGCGCAGGGCAGGCGGTTCGCGCATCAGGTCGATCACGGCCTGGGGCACCACCCCCGCACAGCGCCCGGCAGCCACGCAGGCCAGGATGGCGTGGTACGAGGCCAGCTCCAGCACGCGCGGCGGGCTGCCGTCCTTTTGCTGCAGGAAAGCCTCGCCCATACGGCGGTAGGTGCAGCCGGGGCTGAAGGCGGCCAGGGTGTCCAGCTGCAGGTCCTGGGGCGTGTCCACGGGCGGGTGGTCGGCGGGCAGGGCCAGCAGCAGGGCCTCGGCAAACACGGCGGTGCGCTCCACCGGCGCATCGGCGTCGATGCCCGGCGGCGGCCAGGCCACCAGTGCGCAGTCGATGGTGTGGGCCAGCACCTGCTCCACCAGCTGGCGCGAGGGGGCGGTGGACAGCTCCAGCACCAGCCCCGGCCACTGTGCGTGCAGCCGGGCCAGCGGCTGGGGAAGGCGTGCGGCGGCCGTGCTTTCCATAGCGCCCAAGCGCAGTCGGCCGCCGGGCTGTTTGGGGTGCACCGACTGGCGGGCTTCTTCGGCCAGCGCCAGCAGGCGGTCGGCATAGCCGCGCAGCGCCTCCCCGGCGGGCGTCAACACCATGCGCTTACCCTCGCGCAGGAACAGCGTGGCGCCGAGTTGCTCCTCCAGCTGTTGCACGCGTGTGGTCACGTTGGACTGGACGCGGCCCAGCCGCTCGGCCGCGCGGGTGACGCTGCCTTCCTGCGCCACGGCCCGGAAAATTTCGAGGGCGGCAAAATCCATCATGATTCTTGTTATGAGATGATTAATAAAAAATAAATCTCAAAACAGAATCATAGACTGGAAACCGCCCGCATGGAACCGCGCACCGCCCCCCAAGACCGTCCCCTGGCTGTAGCACTGGCGGGCATGGCCGCGTTGGCGGTGGCGATGGGCGTGGGCCGGTTTGCCTTCACGCCGCTGCTGCCCATGATGCTGCACGACGGCGTGGTCACGCTGGCGGGCGGCAGCTGGCTGGCCACGGCCAATTACCTTGGGTACCTGATCGGGGCGCTGGCCTGCATGGCGCTGCCCTGGGTGGCGCCGCGTGCGCGGCAGCGGTGGCATGCGGCGCGGCTGGCGCGCTGGGGGCTGGCCGCCACGGTGCTGCTTACCCTGGGCATGGCGCTGCCACTGCCGGGCGCCTGGCCCGCGCTAAGGTTTGCGGCAGGGGTGGCCAGTGCACTGGTGTTTTTGAATGTCTCGGTGTGGTGCATGCTGCGGTTGGTGGCGCTGGGCCAGGCTGCACTCGGTGGGCTGATCTTTTGTGGCCCGGGGCTGGGCATCGTGCTTACCGGCCTGTCGGCCAGCGCCATGGTGGCGCTGCAGTGGCCCGCAGCGGCGGGCTGGGCGGTGTTCGGGCTGCTGAGCGTGGGGCTGTGCACCGCCATCTGGCCGGTGCTGCAGGGGGTGGCCTTGCCCGCGTCGGCTGCTGCCGCCGGGCCGGTGGTGGACGGATCCACCCCCGGCCACGGGGTCTGGGCGCGCACGGGGCTCACGTTGGCCTATGGGCTCGCGGGCCTGGGGTACATCGTCACCGCCACCTTTTTGCCCGTGATTGCGCGCGCAGCGCTGCCTTCCGGATCGCCCTGGCCCGACCTGTTCTGGCCGCTGTTTGGTGCCGGGGTGGCGCTGGGCGCAGCGTTGTCCACCCGCACCCCAGCCGCGTGGGACCGGCGCTGGCTGCTGATGGCAGCCTATGGGGTGCAGGCCGGGGCCATTGCGCTGAGCCTGGTGTGGCCGGGGCCTGCGGGGTTTGCGCTGGGCAGCCTGCTGCTGGGCTTGCCGTTCACGGCCATCACCTTCTATGCGCTGCAGGAGGCGCGGCGGGTGTGGCCTGCGGCAGGCGACAGTTTTCCGGGTCTGCTCACTGCGGCCTACGGCATCGGCCAGATCGTTGGGCCGCCCATGGTGGCGTGGATGCTGCACCACGCTGCCACGCAGGGGCAGGGCTTTGTCTACGGACTCGCCGTGGCAGCGGTAGCACTGGGGGTGGGGGCGGTGCTCTTCGCCGCCATGGCGTGGCGCTGGCCCCTGGCGCACCGCCCGGCGGCGCGCTGATTTTCACGCAGGCTCCCGCCTTGTTCAGTGCGTGGACGGTGCCAGCGGCAGCGCCAGCACAAAACACGCGCCGCTATCGCCGTCAGCCCGGTCCTGGCAGTGCACGGTGCCGTTGTGGCGCCCGGCAATCGACCGCACCAGCGCCAGCCCCAGGCCTACGCCGCCTGCACGTTCGCTCGCGCCCGGTAGCCGGTAGAAAGGCTCGAAGATGCGCTCGCGCTGGCTGGGCGGCACGCCCGGGCCGTGGTCGCACACATGCACCTCGGCGCGGCCCTGGCGGCGGTGCACCACCACGGTGATCTCGCCCGTGCTGTAGCGGCGTGCGTTTTCCAGCAGGTTGCGGATGGCCCGGCGCAGCAGCTTGGCCACGCCGTGCACCTCCAGCGAATCGGGGCTGGCGCTCACGTCCAGGTCGGCGTCCACGCGCGCACATTCCTCGGCGGCCAGACCAATCAGGTCCACCAGCTCCACGGTGCCCACGTCGGCCTCGCGTGCGTCCAGACGGCTGGCCAGCAGGATCTCGTCCACCAGCTGGTCCAGCTCGGCGATGTTGCGCAGGATCTCTTCGCGGAACGCGGGCGAGGGCTGCTGGCCGCCCATCAGCTCCAGCCCCATACGGATGCGGGTCAGGGGCGAGCGCAGCTCGTGCGAGGCATTGGCCAGCAGCGACTTGTGCGACTTGACCAGGGTTTCCACACGCTCGGCCGCCGCATTGAACTGCCGTGCGAGGTCGGCCACCTCGTCCTGGCCTTGCTCGGGCACCCGCACCGACAGGTCGCCCTCGCCAAACTTCTTCACGCTGCGCTGCAGCGCCTCCAGCCGCTGCGTGAGGCGGCGGATGATGGGGTACACCCCCACCGCCACTGCCAGGCCCACGATGCCCAGCAGCCACAAGAAGCCGAAGGGCGGCCGGGTCCAGAATGCGGCCTCGTTCTGGCCGGGGCCACCGGGGCGGCCGCCGTTGCGGCCCATGCGGGGCTGGCGCGGCGCCATCTGCAGGGTGAAGATCTGGCCGTTTTCTGCCTCGATGTGGAATTCCACCACCTCGCCCGGTTCGGACGGCTGGCGCGTGGCCATACCGCGCAGCACCAGGTTGCCCGACGGGTCGCGCACCGCCATCTCGCGCGAGGGCGGCACAAACGGCTGGTTGTTCTGGGCCTTTTGCTCCTCGGCGATGCGCCATGCCCAGCCCACGGTGAGCGTCAGCACCGCCATGCCGCCGACCACGGCGAGCCAGATGCGCAGATAAAGGCGGCGGGAGAAGGGGTTGGACAGGGACATGCGTGGGGCGTGGGGCGTCAGCGCAGGCGGCGGGGTGCCTGCGTCAGCGATCAGTCCTGCTGTTTGGCAAACACATAGCCCACGCCGCGCACCGTGAGGATGCGGCGCGGGTTCTTGGCGTCCTGCTCGATGGCGGCGCGAATACGGCCCATGTGCACGTCGATGGAGCGGTCAAACGCCTCCAGCTCGCGGCCGCGAACGGCTTCCATGATCTGGTCGCGGGTGAGCACCCGGCCCGCGCGCTCGGCCAATGCCACCAGCAGGTCGAACTGGTACGAGGTGAGGTCCGCCGCCTGCCCTGCCACGGTCACGGTGCGCGCGTCGCGGTCGATCTCCAGCGTGCCAAAGCGCAGCACCTGGGTGGCAGCGGCTGCACCGCCGCCGTCCGTGCGCCGGCGCAGGATGGCGCGGATGCGGGCCAGCAGCTCGCGGGGCTCAAAAGGCTTGGGCAGGTAGTCGTCAGCACCCAGCTCCAGCCCGATGATGCGGTCCATCGGGTCGCCTTTGGCGGTGAGCATGAGCACCGGCACCTGTGCCGCGTTGCCCTGCAGCGAGCGGATGCGGCGGCACACCTCCAGCCCATCCATGTCGGGCAGCATCAGGTCCAGGATCACCAGATCGGGCAGCGGCCCGGCATCGGGGCCCTGCAGCTGCGCCAGACCACTCTTGCCATCGGCGCGGTGCGTGACCTGCAGGCCCGACTGGCCCAGGTATTCGCCCACCATCTGCGCGAGGCGGGCATCGTCTTCGATCATCAGCAGTTGGGAGCTCATGGCGGCAGTGTAGTAGCGAGGCTTTGAAACGGTCTTCATGGTCCGGTAGAGCCGTCTCCCCGTGTTGAAGCCTCCGTAAAGTTCCGGTAAACCGGGTGGCGAGAGGCTTCAGGATTTGCTATTGATTGAGTAGCTGTCTGGGCATATGAATCAGGCGCCACCGACCTTCTGGATGCGCGATGCCAGCCACACCAGCACCAGCACCGGCAGCCCCAGCAGCGCCGTGGAGGTGAAGAACTGGGCGTAGCCAAACGCATCCACATAGTCGCCCGAGAAGCCCGCCACAAACTTCGGCAGCAGCAACATCATCGAGCTGAACAGCGCGTACTGCGTGGCCGAGTAGCTCACGTTGGTCAGGCTCGACAAGTAGGCGATGAACGCGGCCGATGCAATGCCGCTGGCCAGGTTGTCGGCCGAGACCACGGCGATCAACGCCGTCACGTCGTGCCCGTGGCCGGCCAGCCAGGCGAACAGCAGGTTGCTGGCGGCGCTGAGGATGGCGCCGAGCATCAGGATGCGCATCACGCCAAAGCGCATGGACAACACGCCGCCCACAAAGGCGCCCGCCAGCGTCATGATCACACCGTAAATCTTGGTCACGGCGGCCACTTCGTCCTTGGTGTAGCCCATGTCCACGTAGAACGGGTTGGCCATGATGCCCATCACCACATCGCTGATGCGGTAGACGGCAATCAGCGCCAGGATCAGCGCCGCATGCCAGCCATAGCGGCGCAGAAAGTCGGCAAACGGGGCCACCAGCGCGCCCTGAATCCACTCGGCGGCGTTCTTGGCCGGGGGCAGCGCCACGGGCGCGGGCTCGCGCGAGAACAGCACGGTGACAATGCCCACCACCATCGACGCGGCCATGGCCAGATACGCGGCCTGCCAGGCGCCGTTCTGGTACGCGGCAGCACCTTGCGCGAGGAGCTGGCCAACAGCGGGCGCGACCTCGGAGCGCGCGGCAATCCACAGCACGCCAGCTCCCGCCCAGATCATCGCCAGCCGGTAACCCGTCTGGTACGACGCCGCCAGCGCAGCCTGGTGGTTGGCATCGGCGGATTCGATGCGGAAGGCATCGAGCGCGATGTCCTGCGTGGCCGATCCAAATGCCACGGCCAGCGCGCACCAGACGATGGGCCCGAGGGTCAGGCGCGGGTCGGCCAGGGCCATGCCCACCAGGCCCGCCACCACCACCAGTTGCGCCAGCAGCAGCCAGCTGCGGCGCCGACCCAGCAGCCGCGTGAGCACCGGGATGGGCATGCGGTCCACCAGCGGCGCCCACACCCACTTGAAGCCATAGGCCAGGCCCACCCAGCTCAGGTAGCCGATGGTGCTGCGGTCCACACCGGCCTCGCGCAGGCGAAACGAGAGCGTGCCCAGCACCAGCAGCAGCGGCAGCCCGGCAGAGAAGCCCAGCGTCAGCATGCGCAGGCTGGCGGGCTCCAGGTACACGCGCAGGGTCTGCAGCCAGGGGGTGCGCGGGGGCTTGTCCGAGGCGGTAGCGGGAGCGAGGCTGGGGGTGGAAGATGTGGAGGTGTCTGACATGGGCGAGCGGGGGTTTTGTCTATCATCGCCGATGCACCCTTGCAGCCATCCTGTCAGCCTCCATCTGCGCGGCAGGTTCTGGTGTGTTCTTGGGGGTGTTGTGTGCCAGCGCTGCTCATTATTCCTTCTGGGATTGCCTTGTATGTGTCTTTTCTGCCCCGCTCCCTCCGTCGCGCCGTCGTCCCCTTGGTCCGCACGCCGCGCCTTCCTGCTGGCCGCCGCCGCGGGCGCTGCCGCCCCTGCGCTGGCGCAGGTGGACGTGGGCTCGTCGTCCAGCCTGCGCAAGCTGGTGCCCGCCGAAACGCTGGAGCAGTCCGCCGCCCAGCAGTACCAGCAGATGCTGGAGCAGGCCCGCGCCAAGCGCGCGCTGGCGCCTGACAGCCACCCGCAGTTGCAGCGCCTGCACGCCATCGCCAAGCGGCTCATTCCGTACACGCCGCCGTGGAACGAGCGCGCCAGACAGTGGCGCTGGGAGGTCAACCTGATCGGCAGCTCGCAAATCAATGCGTTCTGCATGCCCGGCGGCAAGATTGCCTTCTACACCGGCATCCTCGACCAGCTCAAGCTCACCGACGACGAGGCCGCGATGATCATGGGCCACGAAATGGCCCATGCGCTGCGCGAGCACGCGCGCGAGCGCATCGCCAAGACGCAGGGCACCAACCTGGCGCTGCGCCTGGGCTCGCAGCTGCTGGGGCTGGGCGACCTGGGGCAGGCGGCCGCCGGTCTGGGCGGGCAATTGCTCACGCTGCAGTTCAGCCGTTCGGACGAGAGCGACGCCGACCTGGTGGGCCTGGAGCTGGCCGCGCGCGGCGGCTATGACCCGCAGGCTTCCGTGAGCCTGTGGCAGAAGATGGGCAACGCCACCGGCAGCAAGCAGGGCGGGCTGGCCTTCCTGTCCACCCACCCGTCGGGGCCAGCGCGCATCAAGGAGCTGCAGGCGAACGTGCCCAAGGTGCAGGGGCTGTACGAGGCGGCGCGGCGCAACGGGTGAGGTTGGCGGCCCTTATCGGGTCGCAATGAAGTGCTATCAATAAAGAAGCTGCTAGCGCTTATGAAATAAGCGCTAGGGCTTGATTTCATCCATTTTTTCTGGGCTATTTGAGCGGGCGACACTCACGCGGTTGCGCCCGCCGTTTTTGGCCTCGTAGAGCGCCTTGTCCGCGCGGGCAATGGCCGCCTGCAGGTCCGCCGCGCCATGGACTTGCGCCACGCCGAACGACAGGGTGATCGTCAGCGAGGCCGTGCCCACATCCACGGGTGTGGCGTGCACCGCAGCGCGGATGCGCTCCGCCACCGCGCAGGCATTGTCCAGCGGGCAGGCGGGCATGAGCGCCAGGAACTCCTCGCCGCCCCAGCGCGCCAGCACATCACCGTCGCGCAGGTTGTGGCCTAGCAGCCGGGACATGGCGATCAGCACCTCATCACCCACGGCATGGCCGTGTTCGTCGTTCACCCGCTTGAAGTGGTCCACGTCGCACAGCAGCAGTGCCACGGGCGTGCCGTCGCGCTGGCTGCGCGCCAGCACATGGGTGGCCAGGGTTTCAAAGTGGCGGCGGTTGTTCAGGCCGGTCAAAGGGTCCAGCGTGGCCTGTTTACGCAGGCGGTCCTCGGCAATCAGCACCGTGCGGCGGTAAAAGGCCGCCAGCGCCGACAACATGCCAAACACCAGGGCGACGTGCAGGGCGTTCACCCATTTCAGGCTGATCGGCGACAGCGGGGTGAGCGGCCCCAGCCCTTCGCACACGGCCCTGAGGCCCAGGTAGTAGGCCAGCAGCAGCATCACCAGCGGCACGGCATAGCCACGTGTGTTGGCGACCACGATGGTGGGAATGAACAGCAGCAGGTAGTAGTGAAAGCCGCTGTCCCAGCCGATGAGCAGCGAGCCCAGGGCGGCGTGCAGCATCACCTCCAGCCAGATCAGCGTGATGGCAGCGGTGTTGTGCCGCATCTTGACCAGCTGGTACGCGCCCACGTACATCGCGATGCTGACCACATTGACCAGCGCCAGCGGCACCGAGCCCAGCCACCAGAACAGCAGGACGTAGCCCACGTCGATGGCCGCTGCCATGACCGCCACCTGCTGCACCATCGCCCAATAGGCCTTGCCTGCCAGGCTGGAGCCGCGCTCCGGCACCGCAAACCGGCGCGGTGCGCGCGGGGTGATGTCGCTGTCAGGGGCAGAACGGGCCATGGCGTGAGCGGGTTGGGTCACAAAATGTCACATTCTAGGGGCACGACCGCCGACGCACGGGATTGCAAGACAAAAGTGCCTATAGCGCTTACTGGACAAGCGCGAGCAGCTATTAATTTAGATAAACGCGGTGCAGTTCAGGTACCCGCTACATAGGGATTGTTCTGCCGCTCGCGCCCAAACGTGCTCTCCGGCCCGTGGCCGGGGATGAACACCGTCTGGTCGCCCATGGGCCACAGGCGCCCGGTGATGCTGGCGAGGAGCTGCGCGTGGTTGCCCTGCGGGAAATCCGTGCGGCCGATGCTGCCCGCAAACAGCACATCGCCCACAAAGGCCCGGTCGATCTGCGGCGCGTGGAACACCACATGGCCCGGCGTGTGGCCGGGGCAGTGGCGCACGTTCAAGGTCTCGTTGCCGATCTGCACCTGGTCGCCATCGTGCAGCCAGCGCGTGGGCGTGAAGTGCTGCGCGGGCGGAAACCCGAACATCGCGCTTTGCTGCGGCAGGCCGTCGATCCAGAACTGGTCGCCGGGATGCGGGCCGATGATGGGCAGCGACTGGCGCTGGGCCAGTTCGCCCGTGCCTCCGGCGTGGTCGATATGGGCGTGCGTGAGCCAGATCTGGTCGAGCGTGAGGTCAAGACGTTTTATTGCAGCGAGCAGCACCTCCAGGTCGCCGCCGGGGTCGATCACGGCGGCTTGATGGGTGGCGTCGCACCAGACAAGGGAGCAGTTTTGCTGGAACGCGGTGACGGGGATGGTGAGGTACCGGAGCATGGGGTGGGCGGGATGGGTGGTCCAGAAAAGCAAAATTAAGCCACAACCGTCACGCTGTTTCATGTGGTTGCAAATGCAGCCAGCGGCACGCAATGCGCGGCCCCTGCGCGCAGGGCGCTTTCCCCGGACGCCGCCATCAGACACACCAGCCACGGGCGCTCGCCTTCATACCGGCCCTTCACCATGAACACTCCCACTGAAAACATTCCGTCCGCCCCCCAGGAGGCAGCGCGCACGGCGGCACTGCTGGCGGCGCTGGAACCTGTGCAGGCGGTGATCGAATTTGACCTGGAGGGCCGTGTGCTGCGGGCCAACAGCCTGTTTCTGGACCTGATGGGCTACAGCGCCAATGAGGTCCTGGGCCAGCACCACCGCATGTTCTGCCCGCCCGAGGTGACGGCCAGCGATGCCTACCGCGCGCTGTGGGAGGGGTTGCGCGCGGGGCAGGTGCGCGAGGATGTGTTCCTGCGGGTGACCAAGGCAGGCCGGCCGGTGTGGCTGCAGGCCTCGTACAACCCCATCCTGGACGTCACCGGCAAGCCTTACAAGGTCGTCAAGTTTGCCGTGGACATCACGCACGACATGACGTCGGCCGCCGAGACCAAGGGCAAGATCGACGCCATCAGCCTGTCGCAAGCCGTGATCGAGTTCGACATGGAAGGCAACGTGCAGACGGCCAACCCGAACTTTTTGCGCACCATGGGCTACACCCTGGCTGAAATCCGCGGCCAGCACCACAGCATGTTCTGTGAGCCCGGCCTGGTGCAAAGCCAGGCCTACCGCGACTTTTGGGCCGACCTGGGCGAGGGCAAGTTCCAGAGCGCGCGCTATCGCCGCATCGGCAAGCACGGGGCCGAGGTCTGGATCCAGGCGACGTACAACCCCATCCTCGATGTCGATGGCCGGCCCTACAAGGTGGTGAAATACGCGGTGGATATCACCGCCCAGGTGCAGCGCGAGCGTACGGTGACGCAGAAGGTGCAGGACATCACCGCCGTCCTCCATGCCATGAGCGATGCGATCAAGCGGCTGGCGCGCAGTGCAGGCCGCTCCACCGAGCTGGCCGAGCAGACCCAGCGCGAGGCGGGCGACGGTAGCGGGCTGGTGCGCCGTTCGCGGGACGCGATCCTCGCCATCGAGCGCTCGTCGTCCGACATCCATGAGATCGTGGACACGATCAGCGAGATTTCCAGCCAGACGCATCTGCTGGCCTTCAATGCGGCCATCGAGGCCGCGCGTGCGGGCGAGCAGGGCGTGGGCTTTTCGGTGGTGGCAGACGAAGTGCGCAAGCTGGCCGAAAAGTCGTCGCTCGCCGCGCGCGAGATTGCCAAGCTGATCCACCAGACCGTGAGCCGCGTGGCCGAGGGCAGCCGCCTGTCGGAGGAAGTGGACGCGGCGTTCTCGCGCATCCGGGGCGCGGTCGAGGCCACCACGCGCTCCATCAGCGAGATCCGCATTGCCACCGAAGAGCAGGAGCATTCGACCCAGGACGTGGCCCGGCTGCTGGAAGACCTGCAGGGCCGTGGCAGCCCGCGCCAGGCGCATTGAGCCTTGCTTGCGATGCAGGACGTGAAACCGCCCTTGGCCTCTGCCAGCCCTGCGGTGGTGCCGCATGTGCATGTGCGCGCGGGCGGCTGCGACATCGCGATCCCCATTGAACAGGTTGGTCAGGCGCTGCCGCTGCCGCCGCAGGGCCTCGCGGCGCTGCCGCGACGCAGTGGCGCCTTGCTGGGGGTTGCCGATGTCGCGGGTGCGGCCGTGCCCATCGTGGCGCTGGAGCGCTGGCTGCCCTTGCCTGACGCTGGCGACGAGGACACCGGCGCGCCGAGGCTGCTGGTGCTGCAGCACGCAGGTGCCCTGGTGGGGGTACGGGTGGACGCCGTGCTGGGCGTGAAGCCCGTGGCCACCCAGGCCGTGCGCACGGTGCACCACACGCCCGACGACAGCGAGCTGTTCGAGTCCGTGGTGCCCGGGTCTGCGACGGCGCCCATGCTGTGCATTCTGGAAGTGGCGCGGCTGATGCGCCTCGCCCAGGCCTGGTGTGCAGCGGCAGAGCTGACCCCCGCTAAGGCTGCCAGTGCGGCGACATTGGCAGCGCCAGGGCGGGGCTCACGAACGCAACGTTTTGCGGTGTTCCGGATCGGGCAGGAGCGCTGGGCCTTGCCGGTGGCGGCCGTGCAACAGGTGGTGCCCCTGCCGGCCACAGATCTGGCGCTCGGGCGCAATGACCGCACCTGGGCCATCGGCCAGTGGCGCGGGCGCAAGCTGCCGCTGGTAGACATCAGCGAGGGCCGCCAGGCCGGCGACCGGCAGGCGGCGCCGTGGATGGTGCTGGTGGGCCAGGGCCCGCTCGTGCTCGGTCTCACGGTGTCGGAGTGCGAGCAGTTTGTCGATGTGGCCCCCGAGGGGCTAGCCCGCACGCCCGAGGATGCCTTGCTGGCCGGTGTGGTATTGAGCCCCGATCTGGGTCGTTTGCAGATTCTGGATGTGGACAAGCTCTTCGGCCTCACCCCCGGCGCGTCCATCAGCCGCGTTGCCGCCGATGGCATCGTGCCGGGCGCCGGTGCGGGCGCGGAGGTGGCCGAGCCTGTGCCCTATCTCGTGTTCGACGCCGACCAGCGCTATGCCTCGCCGGTCGATGGCATCGTGGGTGTGGTGGAGCTGCCGCCCCAGGCCCGCGATGACCTGCGCGAGGGCCGGCGCGCCGTTCTGGCGTGGCGTGGCCAGACGGTGCGCGTGGTCAACCTGCCTGCCATTGCCCGGTCGGCAGCGACGTCGGAACCGCTGCTGGTAGTGCTTGTCCAGGCACCCGGGGACCTTGCAGCACCTATCGGCATCGCCATCCGCAGCCTGTGCGACTGGCTGCCCGCGCACACCGCGCGGCGCAGCGGCATGCGCATGGGTGCCATGGGGGAGCTGGGGCTCATCAATGCAAAGGGCGCGGTGGCCGACCATGCCAACCTGGTCGTTGTGGACCTGGCGCAAATGGCTTATCTGCTGGGCTGAATTGCATCAACCCACCCACAAACCCTACATACCCTCACCACAGGATTGACCATGACACCCGCACCCATGCCCGCCGATGAGGACGAGCGCCTGGCCGCCCTGCGCGAACTGCTGCTGCTCGACACGCCGCCCGAGGAGCGCTTTGACGGCCTCGCACGCTTTGCGGCCGAGCAGCTGGACACGCCCATTGCCCTGCTCACGCTGGTGGACGGCCAGCGGCAGTGGTTCAAGTCGCGCATGGGCGTGGAGGCCACGGAAACCCCGCGTGAAGAAGCTTATGAGGGCGTGGTGCTGGACCTGCAGGAGGGGCCGCAGGCCCTGGAACTGCTCAGCGAGCTCCGGCAGGGCCGGTTTGCCACGCCGCGCGATGCGCGGGTGGTGGTGCTGGCAGGCGGCGGCAGCCAGGTGGACACCTAACGCCTGCAAGGCCTGAGCGTGGCCCGCGTGCTGGGCAAGCCGGTGCGCATCAGCGAGCTGCTGGACGCCGTGGCGGGCGTGCAGGAAGAGGGTGCGCCCGCCGCCTGACGCGGCCATCTCACCCGCAGGGGGCCATGCGCATGGGCGCTGGCAGATCATTGCCAGCGCATCCCACGGCGAACGGACCGGTGTATCTGGCGAATTGCTCATTTATCGATAGCTGCCGGCGCTTATCAGATAAGCGCTGGAGCCTGTTTCGAGGCTCTTCTAGCGAATAGTAGTGATGGAAATCGCCGCACGTCTGTAAACGACGATTTCGACATACGACATTTATCGAGTGCATCACTAGCATTCGCTAGAAGAGCCTGTTTCGAATCAAAAATTTTGGTGCCCGGCGCGCGAGAATGCGCGCACGTCAGAGGTTGGTCGCCGCCACCACCTCACTCATGTCGGTCAGGCCCTGCAACACCTTTTCGATGCCGCCCTGGCGCGGGGTGAGCATGCCGGCGGTGAGGGCGGAGTGCCGGATGTCCGACGCGGGGGCCCGGTGGCGGATGTGCTGGCGAATGGTTTCGTCACTCATCATCAGCTCGTGGATGCCCAGGCGGCCGTGGTAGCCGTGGCCTTCGCATTTGGCGCAGCCTACGGGGCGCCACATGCGCAGCTCGCCCTGGGCGCTGCCGTACTGCTGGCGCCAGCGCCCGATCTGCGCCTGGCGCGCCTCGGCGGTGTTGTGGGTGCCACTCTCCAGGTACTGCGACGCGAGGCCCGTCAGCATCTCGTCATCGGCCACGCGCGGCTCGCGGCAGGCGGTGCACGGGCGCCGCACCAGGCGCTGCGCCAGGATGGCCAGCAGCGAGTCCGAGAAGTTGAAGGGGTCCAGGCCAATTTCGAGCAGGCGCGCAATGCTCTCGGGTGCGGAGTTGGTGTGCAGGGTGGACAGCACCAGGTGCCCGGTGAGCGAGGCTTCGATGGCGATGCGCGCCGTCTCTTCGTCGCGCATCTCGCCGATCATGATCACGTCCGGGTCTGCGCGCAAAAAGGTGCGCATGGCGGCGGCAAAGGTCCAGCCGATGCGCGGGTTCACCTGCACCTGGCGCAGGCCTTCCTGGGTGATCTCGATGGGGTCTTCGGCCGTCCAGATCTTGCGGCCTGCGGTGTTGATGTCGCGCACCACCGAGTGCAGCGTGGTCGTCTTGCCGCAGCCCGTGGGGCCACACACCAGCACCAGACCATAGCTTTTTTGCACTAGCGCGCGCAGCGCCAGCAGGTTGGGCTGGCTCAGGCCGATGTTCTCCAGCGGCAGCGGCTTGGCACCCGCCAGCAGGCGCAGCACCACGTCCTCCAGCCCGCGCGAGGTGGGCACCGTGACCACGTGCAGCTCCACCGGCGGGCCACCAAATCGCGCAAAGGCAACGCTGAATAAGTCCCCGCAGTGGCGCGCGCCCTGATTTGGGATGGGATGCAAGGCGCAAACCACAGCGATAGCCGTAGCTATCGCGAGGATTTGCAACGCGGCAGACCGCCCAAAGCAGGGGTGCGCGGTGCGCGAGGGACTTGTTCAGCGTTGCCCAAAGTCGATCTTGCCGTCCTGCGGTTTGCGGTGCTCCGAGATGTCCATGCTGGCCATGATCTTGATGCGCGCCACCATCGCGAAGCGATAGCGCGCGGGCAGCTCCAGGTAGGGCACCAAGTCGCCGTCGATGCGCAGACGCACGCGCACGTTGTGCGGGGCGGGCTCGGTCTCGATGTGGATGTCCGACGCCCGGTGGCTGATGGCCTCGTCGATCACCGAGTTGATGAGCCGCACCAGGGTGTTGTCCGACTCGCTGATCACGTCGGCCTGCTCGGTATCGGCATCCGGCGACGCGGCGGCCAGGTTGGTCAGCAGCTCCTGCAAGGTGGCACGTGCGCCGGGTGCCGCGCCGCCCGCGTCGGCAGGGCGGGTGCGGTAGGCCTTGTGGATGGCCGGCATCAGCGTGCCGGGCGATGCGCGCAGCGGAATCAGACGCCGTTGGGTCAGAAAGCGGATCTCGTCGATCAGCACGCGGTCCCAGGGGTCGGCCATGAGCAGCACCAGGGCGTCATCGCGCGCGATCAGGGGAAGCACGGATTCGCGCTCGGCCACGGCACGGGGGATGAGGGCCAGCGCCGACGCTTCGGGTGTGATGTCGCCGGGGTGCACGGTGTATTCGCCCAGCCAGGTGGCAATCACGCTGCGCAGCTGGTCCTGGGTGAGGGCCACGCGGTCCACCAGGATCTGGCCGATGGGCCGCTGTACGCCGTTGCCGCGCTCCTCCTGCTGCGCCTGCAGTCCCTCTGCCAGATCCGGCGTGGACAGCAGCCCCGCGTGGACCAGCGCCTCGCCCAGGTGCCGCGCCTTGCCCACCGTGGGGTGGGGGGTGGAGATCTGACGCCACAGCGCCTCGGCGCTTTGGGGGCGGAAACTGTGGGCGGGAGGCGGGGCGGAGGTGCTGGCGTCGGTCATCGGGGCAAAGGGGCTGGGGCGGGGCTTATAGGGTCAGTGCGTAATCCACCGTGATGGGGGCGTGGTCCGAGAACTTTTCGCCCTTGTAAATGTGTTCAGCGCGCGCCAGCGCCGCGATCGCAGGGGTGGCCAGGTGGTAGTCCAGCCGCCAACCCACGTTGTTGGCATAGGCCTGCCCGCGGTTGCTCCACCAGGTGTAGGCGGTGTCGGTGGCGGTAGGTTGTAACTGACGGTAAACGTCTATGATGCCGCCGCCTTCATCAGTTGTGTGCAACAACTTTGTCATCCAGGCGCGTTCTTCGGGCAAAAAACCACTGTTCTTCTGGTTGCTGCGCCAGTTTTTGAGGTCGATTTGCTGGTGCGCAATGTTGATGTCGCCGCACAGGATGAAGTCGCGCTCGGCCTTCAAGCGCATGAGGTGGGGGTGGAATTCAGCCAGAAAGCGGAACTTGGCCTGCTGGCGCTCTTCGCCGGACGAGCCGCTCGGAAAGTAGGCACTGATGATCGACAGCTTGCGCTCGGGCGTGTCAAAACGCAGCTCGACATATCGGCCTTCTGCATCGAACTCGGTAGACCCATAGCCAATGACTACATCCGACGGCTCGTGCCGCGTGTAGATGCCCACGCCCGAGTAGCCCTTTTTCTGGGCAAAGTGAAAGTGCCCCTGCAGGTCCGCGAGGCGCTCGAACCGGTTGGCCATGTCGGCCGCCTGGGCCTTCACTTCCTGCACGCAAATACAATCCGGCCGCGTGGCTGCCATCCAGCTTTCCACGCCTTTGCTGGTGGCCGAGCGGATGCCATTGAGATTGAGGCTGGTTAACTTGAACAAGGATTTCCCCATGGTGGATGTTGGCGTGCAAACCCCCGATCAGGGCCAGCTGGCGCAGGATTTCGTGCGTTTTGCGGTGGAGTCGGGCGTGCTGCGGTTTGGCGAATTCAAGACCAAAGCCGGGCGCCTGAGCCCCTATTTTTTCAACGCCGGACTGTTTGACGATGGCCGCAAGATCGGCCGCCTCGCGGAATTCTATGCAAAAGCCCTGCTGGCCAGCGGCATCGAATTCGACATGGTGTTTGGCCC
>JADHED010000699.1_pt1 | contig 35629 bp, 26 predicted proteins | sample 8952041 | NCBI WGS metagenome assembly JADHED01 (sample SAMN16124423, study PRJNA663239) | bioreactor sludge metagenome | isolation source: sludge (control) | place: India:Bengaluru | collected 2018-09-08 | reverse complement strand
TGAATGAACTCGAGCAAACCTACATGCGAGCCCACCTCTGTAAAGATCGCAGGCTCACTCCATTTGGCGAGTTGGCCCTGGATTTAAATTTGAACTACGAAAATACGTTGTTTGCAGTTCTTTCTTATTGTTATTTCGATCTAGAAAAGACTGGGACGTTGATTGCCCTACTTGAAGCTGAATATTCAGCGCCAGATACCGGACGCGTTTCCCATAGTACTCTAATGGATGCCGCAGACGAATTCTATCGTAGCCGCGTTCATAATCAGGATATTAACAAGCGCGTGGCTCAAATCGTGAATGCGTTTAAACGTCGTGAAAAAGACTTCAAACCTATAAATTGGAAACACGAAGTCGCTTCGCTTTTTAATTCTCCCGAGCAGAAAAAATTTCTATCTTCACTTGAAAACTATAAAAAATCAGTGGCGGCCCTAGAGCCGATATTAGTATTTTCCTATTCGGATCGTCTTTGCCGCCGACGCAAACAAGAGAACGGGCTTTCCCATAGAGCCATCACTACAAAAGGCAAAGAAGTTCAAATTGGAGACCCTCAGAAAGTAAATCTACTGCCTCAACAAGAGTACTTTCTGAATTTTCATACAGTCATCGATGCGACCCAAACAGCCCGATGCCATGACTATCACTTCATAGACTCCGATATTTTCGAAATCGCGATTAAGCCGTTCGCAGACGCGGTGGCTCGTGTAGAGTTTGTAGAAACAAAACAACAGTTTTACAAAATCAACGAGCTAGTGATTAAAAAATTGCCTTTAGAGATCGTGTCCACCGAACCTTTGGCGGCTCAGGAATTAAAGGAAAAGACGACAGATATTTTTCTGAACGACTTAGAAAATTTGATTTTCCCTGTCCCGTTGATTTTGGAATTTTTGAATCGTATCGAATTAGTGAATCAATTCAATCCAGGCTCAGTGGAATTGGATTGGAACAATATAATCGATCAGGAAGTAAAAAAGGGATTAACTTTAAAGAATCGCCTCGAATGGGATTTTGATATTGAAAACTATCTTCCCTTTGAAATTCAAAAATTGATGAAAACACTGGTGCCTCGGGAGCTATTACTCAAAGAGTTGAATCGGGTATTTAAAATTCAGTATCCAGCAAAAGAAACACCCCTAATTGAATCTCGTTTGCAACACTTTCTTGGCTTAGCCACACACCCCACAATACTGAACAATAAAATTAAATTAAAAATCATTTTATTAGGACCTCATGGACGTCCTATTCAAATTACCAATGATTTACCGGGATTTTGGAAATCTTCGTACCCGGAAATCCGTAAAGAAATGAAAGGCCGCTATCCTAAACACGCGTGGCCAGAGGACCCGATTTCATTTAAGAATTGATTTATAAGGTGTTTTTACATACGTTCTGAATCAGATGAGCACCATAAAAGACAAGTCTAAAGCCGTTACAAAGAAAGTTGCTAGAAAAACCAAACACGTGGTTAAAACTGTTATTTTCTCGCTTAAAGGTCGGTTTGGTCGCAAAGTAGTTCATCGTCCGCTGGAACCTCTTATTGAACCGATACCGGTGGATGTCCTTCAAGAAAATTTAAAAAAAATGACTGTTATTTACCGCTCTGAATCCGGTCGATCTAATATCGGTGTCTATATGGCTCAAGGTTTTTTGATTCCAGATTTGATGTTAGAGGTAGGACGTTTACGCGAAAAAGTTTTCCGCACAGTCAATGAAGGCACGGGTAAGTCATGTGACATCGACGAATTTGATCCGTTCTACCATCATATGATTGCCTATGATGAAGTAAATAATAAGATCCTTGGCGCCTATCGTATTGGATTGATCGATAAAATTTTGCATAATCGTGGACCAGAGGGTTTATACAGCTACACACTATTTAAATACGATGCTTTACTAAAAACGCATTTTGTTGATGGCGTAGAACTAGGACGTTCTTTTGTCGACGACGAAGCTGGGCGCGCGGCGCTGCGTGCACTAGATTGTATATGGAAGGGCATCGGTTGCTTCTTTGCTGAAAATCCACACTATCGTTACCTGATCGGCCCAGTGAGTATTTCAAATAGTTACACAGTAAACTCAAAGCTTTTGATGATTTATTATCTCAATAAGAACTTCAAATCAGAACTTAGCCCTTATGTTAAAGCGCGTGTTCCAGTTAAGCTTAAAGCTGAAAATTCAAGCGAGCTTAAAGAACTTGCGGCTAATTTTAAAAATTTTTCTGATCTTGATGAATGGGTAAAAAAATACGATGGAACTGTGATTCCGTCTCTACTTAAAAGCTACTCAAAAATGAATGCAAAATACCTAAGCTTCAACTTCGATCCAGATTTTAATACGATCGATGGAATGATTATCGTTGATATGGTGAATGCCCCACGTGATGAGATTATTAAACATATGGGCGAGCCTTCGTACACCAAATACCTGGCTCATTATAGTACGCCTCTGTTATAGCTGCGGCCTCATGAAATTAATAAATTTTTTCTGCCAACGTTTTGCGGATCCCGGCATAGAACTCTTCGCATAGAAGGCTTCGCACTTGCCGGCGCTTTGATGAAATACCTTATTACTCTTGTGATCGTTAAATTGTTTCCAGTAACGATCAAAAAGCTCGTTACTTTTAATAGAGAAACCTGATTCCGTGTTAATATTATACGAGCGCGGATCAAGATTTGCGCTCGTTATAATAACCTCTTTTTGTCCCGACACGTTTTCAAGCAAGATCACCTTGGCATGAGTTGGATAATTTCTATTGAGGTAAACCTTCAAACCCAAGCGAACGAGCTCTTCAAGATCGACCTTCAATGCGACATCCATCAACCACAATTCGCTTTTCTCATTCAAATTCAAAACGACATCAACCTTGTTTTCAACGGCTCTAGTGATAGCACGCCTTAATTCTGGGAACATAACCAAGTAACCGTTTTCAATGAGTACTTTAGTACCAGGCTTGGCATTTGCGATTTTTTCAAAAATTTCAGCCAAAGTCGTTGTTTGCGATTCATTCGAGTTTTGGATAAGGTCTGCCGATTGGTACTCAAATTTATTTTTGCGCCAGTCGATAAGCTTTTGCTTGCGTTTATCAAGCCATTCCTTTGAGGCAGCGAACGTTTTATCAAACTTTCTTTTTAAACGCTCTGAAACTGGCATTTGCAAACTAAGAAGCTCATCTTGTGTCATTATACTTTTATAGAAACTCCACATGTCTTCAAAATACGCCATGTAGCTACTGACTCCGTCCCCAATCATAACGACTTCGCGACCTTTTACATAACCAGCCTTGGGATCTACGTTTCTCAATTGAGGAAAATACTTATTTGCATAGTTTTTATCTCCTAAGAGCAAAATACTAGAATTAACTATGAACATCTTGTCATGAAGTCTCTGGTTGTATCGAATCACCGTCTGAATCGGATGTCGCAGAAGATCCCAATTAAACTTAATCGGATTATGGAAAAATAATTCGATACCTTTCTGTGCGAGGTAAGCGACTAGTTCTGGATGTGATTTTGTGATTTTGTTATCGATGATTCCGCGAATTTTAACACCACGCTCGGCGGCCTGAATCAATGCTGCCAAAAATGTAGTGCCGGCTTCATCCATAACTACTTCGTACGTACTAAAATCTACGGTCTTTGTATCTGGATCATTAAGCAAATCTATGCGGGCATCAATTGAGTGAATTGGGGTCGGCAAATCATAGATTACATCGCTAACAGCACGCAACTGCGCAAAGCACACCAACACTACAATAAGAAGTCTGAAAGGGAGCAGTTTCATACCAAATAGTACGTTTGCCAAATCAAGGCCGCATTTTCGCCATAAAACCTTATTAAATTTGAATAGATATGCCCTGAATCCCGAGACAAGCGACCTTGGGCGGCTGGTGTCTAATTTTAAGACATGGGCTTTTATACGATTTTTATAGAAGCCTTACGGATACCAAAGGTTAGAACATTTTTGAGAGCCGTAAAACACTCTTTGTTGAAAGGTTGCCCCAGAGTGTGCTCGATGAAATAAATGGCTTCCTCAGGAGTGCGCATCGTAGGATTTTGCGTGTCTTTGAATGTTAGTTCACAGAATGCATCCGCCAGCGCGACTACTTTTGAAAATGGATGAAGACGAACATCTCTTAACGATCTGGGATATCCTTGCCCGATAGAATTTTCATGATGTTCATAAACAATCGCCATTACTTCCTGAGGAATGTTTTCAACTGTTTTTAAAATTTCTATACCTCGGAAGGCATGCTTTTGATAATACTCCAAATCTTCCGCAGTGTATTCAACTCTAGGCTTAGCCAAAAACTCTTTTGGATACTCCTTTAAACCAATATCATGCAGAAGTGCTCCCAAAGCCATTTTCTCAAGGATTGAGGGGTTATTCCATCCCTTTGATTGTGAGATTAAAACAGACACCATACTCACTGCCATAGAATGACGAATTAAATCTTCAGAAATAGAATTCATAATCGACATCAATGAGCTTAATTTTGGAGTCTCATCGATGATTTTTAAAACTGAATTTGCAATAAATTTGGTGTGCCCCAAGGCCTCGTTGTTAAATCCTAATTGATCTATGCTAATAAATACCGTGTTCAACGTTTGCGACAGCGTACTTATTTTAGCTTCAACAGGTAACTTATTATTTTTCATTACCTCACTGGCATTTAAGACTTTCAGCGAGGAAAACTTTCTTAAATCTGGTTTTTTAATATAGATATTGGCGTTTTTAATTTTATCAAAGAAATGTAGATCTTTGAATTGCTCGCGGGTGCCTTCACGTCCAATAACGACAAAATTATTTTCACTTAATTTAAAAAACACATCGCCAGGCAAGTTCACATTTGGGACGATGTCGTCCATAGTGATCGGGACTAGGCTGTTTAAATCTTTCCCCATAAAGAATTATCGGATGCGTTATAAAACTCTTTAACAGTTTCTTAAAGATTCTCATTTTGAAACAGACGATTGGTCCTAAATCATTACGTTATGTTTAAAAGGGCCCGTCTCGACCTTTCGCTGGAAAATTCAAACTACTGATTGATGATTTGATTACTACCTACGACGACTAAATTATCGGCCACCGACTTGGTAATCACCGAATTCGCACCGACCCGAACATTATTACCAAGCGTGATCGGCCCTAAAATTTTTGCGCCCGCACCGATCAAAACATTATTTCCGATTGTCGGGTGACGTTTCACATCGTCAAATTTAGTTCCGCCTAAGGTGACACCATGAAAAATAACACAGTCATCTCCGATTTCTGCCGTTTCACCGATTACTACGCCCATCCCATGATCAATTACTAAACGACGGCCAAGCTTAGCCCCTGGGTGAATTTCAATTCCCGTTAACAAACGACTTATCTCAGCGACGAGACGAGCTAAAAAAAATAACTCTAATTCATACAACGCGTGTCCCAACTGATGCATTAAGATAGCCTTGACGCCTGGGTAGAGTAGCAGTATTTCTGCTTTGCTTTTCGCTGCTGGATCGTAATTTTTATAAGCGTTCACTAACTCAAGAATCATTACCCATCCACTATTTATATTTATCTTTTAAATCATCCACTAAGAAATATCTTTCGAACAAATCATTGTAACGAGACCAACTCTCACCGCTACTACGCTCGCTTGTAAAAAAAGAATTTAATGTGCTCATTTTACTATCAAGATCATCTACAAATGCGACAAGGAACGCTTCGATGAATTTAGGTCTCTTAGGCGAACCGTATTCTAATTTGCCATGGTGACTTAAAATTATGTGCTTACACACATCCTTTAAATCACTTGGAAAGCCCATAATCCTGGCAGATTTCCTGTCCACTAATTCACAGGCAATTTCCATATGCCCGATCAATCGTCCTTTGGTTGTGTAGCCAAACATATGTTCGTATTCAAGTTCCCAAAGTTTTCCAATATCATGAAAAATCGCACCAAAGTATAAAAGATCCCGATTCAAAAAGCCGTAATGTTCGGATAATCCTTTTAAAATTTTAATAATCGACAAAACGTGTTCAAGCAACCCCCCATACCAAGCATGATGGATTGTTTTTGCCGCCGGAGCCTTAAACATCATGGGCTTGATCTCTGGATCTTCTAATACTGATAACACCAACATTCGAATATGCTCATTTTGAATGTCTTTAGCGAAAATAATCAGCTCGGCATACATATCCTCAGGAGACTTCGCCGAACTCAATACGAAATCACTCAGCTGAAAGGAATTAAGTTCTTGTCGTGTAATTTTTGAAATGATTAACTGTTTTCTATTTTGAAATACTTGAACACTGCCTTTGATCAAAATGATATCACCGGTATCAAACTCTTTACTGAATTCGTCGACTTGATCCCACACGCGAGCGTCAATATTCCCCGTATTATCACCTAATACCAAAGACATAAAAGGCTTACCTGTTTTACCAACACCCAAGTTTTTTTCTTTTACTAGAAATACAGATTGAACAGATTCTTTGTCTTTTAAGTCCTTAACCAATATTCGTAATTTATCTAAATCTTGCATAAGTAATCTCGATTTTTTGAGTCGTTAAACTCAACTTGCGACAAATAGACTTTATCCTTTTCCATTTGTACAAATATAAAATGCCCACTCATTGCTGAAATATGGCGATTATCAGTGATATTAAATTTCATTCCTTCTCCAGAGTTTATTTTGTGGAAGGCTTTCGTAATATCAAAATATACATTGCAGCCAGCTCCGAAAATTTCACCATCAACGCGCCGTTTTTTCGCGTTACTCACAAAATATACTTTCAGTGCAGATGGATTAGAGAACTCGTTTAAGTTAAATTTTAAATAGAATGTACCTTTATCACCGGCTGTTATCTTAGATACGTCTATAGTGCCTCCGCCTCGAGGCAGATTATATTGAACAGAATCGTGCGCCAGTATGCCACTCTGCTTGGCGGAAAAAGAAACCTCAACGGGAAGCCATACGATCAGTATGTCGTTCTTTTCTTCCTTACCTGCTGTACCATGTTCCTCTTTTTTATCATGGCCCCCACCTTGTCCACCAGCGTCCGCCCCACCACCCGAAACTAGACTGTCCCATAACTTACCGGGTAATTTGAAATCGTCCGGTGTATCACGGACATCTACTATCATCCCATCGAACTCTGCGCCGTGTTCAGTCTTAGCATGACCTTTATCTTCTGCGTGACTACTCGTAGCCGAATCAGAAGCCATAGCCCTAAAACACAGAGCTAAACTTAAAACTAAAATGAATTTTAAACTAATCATTCCGGGTTTTCCAACTGAGCACGAGCCTCAATTAATTGCTGCTGAAGCGGTTCCCTTTTTAAAGCATCGAAAATTCCACGAGAGTAGGTAGCTCGATCTACCTGAAATAATCCCAGGGCCGCCAAGTACGACCACTCTGGAAACTTTTCTCCGAGCGTTGTGAAAGACTCTTTAGCACAATCCATTTTTTTATTCGCAAGGCAGTTTTGTCCTCGATAATAGTGAGTGGCTGCAAAGTTTGATAAATCCGTTTTTTTCAAAATAGATTCAAGTAATATCTTCTGACCTTTAGCATATGCCACATGAAGCTGCATTAATTCATAATGGTTGCTTCCTACCGAAAGCAAATGCGCTTCGTCTAATAATTTATCTACGATTTCAAACTGACCCGATTCCAGAGCACAGAACGCACGAAACAGTTTAGGCATAAGCTGTTGGCTCTTGGCATAGATTCGATCACATAATTCATCAAGCACAGTCCATTCCGTTAAGCTCCAATCTAACGCCGGGTTCTTAGCAAAATTCTGAGATTGTTTTGGAATGAGTTCGATAAAATCAACAAAACTTGAATCATTAGTAGAATTATCTAATCGACTTAAACCGATATTAACTAAAGCAATTTCGCTACGTAGAAACGCGGACTTATTACGAGCCTCAAATAGATCTTTTTTGACCAAAGAAATATCTTCTTTGTACATATCTTTGAAATCGATCAGGTAAATCCCTCGAATGAAGCTAAAATAACCTGCATTTTCATAATTTTCATATCGCACGTTCGAAAAATTTCTATAATACTCGGCGACCGCTAATTTAGAATTTGGGCTCAACACCATCTTAGAATGCATTTTGTAATTTTGAATGCCCCAATTAATATTAGCTAATTCGTTAATTGGATCTTGAACTAATGCTTTTTTAAAACTTTCCTGAGCTTTCAAATTATCACCTTCAATTTGATAACTCAGTCCCAGCAAGTTGAACAATTCTGAACGTTTTTTTGGGTTTGCAGTATCCACTGTCGCGTTAATCTGATTTCGAATATCACTAATTTCTTTGCCATATGTAATTCTGGCTGGCGCGATTAAATCCAAAGTCTCCTTAGGAAAATCGGCTACTTCAGAAATTTCTTTATAAATCTGGAATGCTTTCGAATAGAGCTTCAAATTATAAAGCTGGCTAATTTTCTCGATTCGCTGGCGCATTTTTTCTGAGTTTTGCATGCGCTGATAAAATTTGATTCCACCAAACAAAACGATTGCCACAGCACTTGCAATAATAACATTGCGTTTGAGTTTTTCCTGTTTCGCTTTTAATTCTTCTTTAACTTTCTGATCATTTAAAAGTCCATAGCTTTTTGCAATCGCTGCGGACTGCCTAGATTCGGCTGATTTCGCCTTAGGATTGAACGAAAATGGAACTTCTTTTAAAGGCTCTATGTCCTTTATATCATCGAAATTTATTTTAACAGCTTCTTTAGATTGCGCAGACTCTATGTTTTCAGTTTTTGTAAAAGAACCCGTGATAATACTAAGTGGGCTCGTCTTAGTATTATTCAAATTTAATTTATCACGATTGTTTTTTACTGTTTCCGTCAAATATGGATAGTCACGAATAAAATTCCAACGCGATTTTGGACGACGAATTTCATCGACGAAAGACACTTGATTGTATGTTAATAATTCAACAATTTCTTCTAAACTATATGGCCCGATTAATCGAGACGACGACCTTACCAGCCACATTTTCTCTTTCGGATTCACATCTTTAACTTCATAACCCATGAACTAATTCTAGTGTCTAAAATGCCTTTTGCCACTAAAAATTAAATTCACATCTAGCTCTTGAGCCCGTTTGATGACTTCATCATCCTTCACACTTCCACCTGGCTGAAAGACCCATTTAATTTTATGTTTTGCGATAAGTTCAATCGAATCGGTAAACGGAAAAAATGCATCTGAAATTAAAACCGTATGCGGAGTAATTTGGTGATGTTTAAGCGCACGACCTAGGGATTGTTCAACAGCATCTACGCGGTTGACTTGGCCCATGCCGAGCCCGATTGTCATCTTGTTATCGATCAAAGCAATGCTATTAGATTTTAAATAACCGCAAACTTTTTCACCAAAAATAATATCGGCTTTCAAATTTTCAGGAATTGGCTGGCCGAAGTTTTTCCATTGTTCAAACGGTGATGGAAATGAATCTTGGTCCTGAACTAAAAAACCGCCCATGATAGATTTCACCACGAAGGGATTCTTCTTCGCTGTTTTCGGATAGGTTAAAAGCCTCAAATTTTTCTTTTTAGAGAACAGAGCCAGAGCCTCGTCTGAATACCCTGGAGCCACAATACACTCTAGAAAAATCTTCGAAAGTTCTTCCGCCATTTTTACATTTATTGGCGCATTCGTTGCTACAATCCCACCAAAAATACTCACAGGGTCTGTTTTTACTAATCGTTGCATAACATCCGTTCCGTCAGAACCATAAGCTACGCCGCACGGGTTATTATGCTTAACGGCTACCCCATTTAATTCAGGAATTTCGAGCGACAGAGTCAGAGCCGCATCAAGGTCTAGCAAGTTATTATATGAGAGCTCTTTCCCTTGAAGAATTTGAAAATCTTGAAAGCCACTTAGATTTCCACCCATCTTGTACCACAATGCTTTTTGATGTGGGTTTTCGCCATAACGAAGTTCCTTTTCTAGCTTACCGGCCATATGAAACTGCTCGGTAGACTCTGGGTTTAGATAATGACTGATCAAAGAGTCATAGTAACTGCAGTGTTGAAAAACTTTTGCTGCTAGTTGTTTATTCAAAGTCGCGCGATCCGTGGATTCTAAAACACGTGGGTAATCTTTGGGATCACATACGACGGAAATGCGCTCAAAACTTTTCGCTGCAGAACGCAGCATGCTTGGACCACCAATATCAATTTTCTCAATCATTTCTGGCTGCGATAAATTTTTCTTCAAAGATTCTTCAAATGGATACAAGTTCACAACCACAAGATCAAACATCTCGGTTTCAAATTTTTTCAAAACTTCAAGATCGCTCGAATTATTTGCGCGAGCCAGAAGGCCCATATGAATTTTCGGATGAAGTGTCTTTACCCGGCCATCCATGACTTCAGGAAACTGAGTTACGTCACTGACATCAACAACAGGCAATTTATGATCCCGCAGAAACTGAGCCGTCCCCCCTGTCGAAATCAACTGAAGCCCTTTTTCAACCAGCGGCTTCAAAAACTCAATCAACCCCGTCTTATCCGAAACACTAACCAAAGCCCGACGATACATCACAACCCCCGTACTCCACTCGTACCACACGAGATTTCAAAAGGTCACCTGATGACCTTTTGAAACCCAGCGCATTACAAAAAGGTAGCAGCTGACTTTTTAGAATGGGGATTTTGTGAGTAATAGCTTTAGGTCGTCGTTGGTTAGGAATAGGCCGGCGCCTAGGTAGCTAGAGCGGGTGGATTCTTTGTCTAATATGTCTTGTTGGCCCGCCATTACGTAGAGGCCGTAGAACAAGTCGTAGCGAGCGGAAACTCTAAGATTTGTTTTTTCTAAATTGAAAGCCTCAACACTGAATCGAAGTTTACGGTTAAATAAATGGTAGTCCATTCCAAAACCGCCCGAGTTTTCAATCAAACCGGCTTTTATTGTGAAATCGTAAAAGTTTTTAGCAAACAATAACGTAAATTTTGTTTTGCTCAAGAAACGTTTTTCCGTCTGCGTGTTAGAAATAACGGTGCCGTCGCTGCTGACTTTAGTTTCCTCTCGTTCAACTAAACCAGCTGGATCGTTGATGATCCCTAGGTAGTAGTAGCGATCTAGACCAGGCTGAATCTGAATACCGATTGTCGATTTCGTTTGCCCAATAGACGTCAAATAATCGCCGTGGAAGTCGAAACCAGTTTGTATCTTTCCGGCACTATCAAATAACCCACTGATTCCCGAAATCGCCGTGTTTAGCTCTTCCACAGTTGTTTCATCGTTAATAAGTTTACCGATCGTGCCTTCACCCTTGTTAATCTTGGTCGTAACTTCATCGATGTTTTTCATCGTGTTATCCAAGCGTACCATGGTTTTTTTCCAAGTCTTCTTTAAGCCTTCATCACTTTCATCATTGATCAATTCGTCTAGCGTACGAGTAATATCGTTCACCTGATCTACGATCTCGCCAATTTGTTCTTTGTTTTCACCTGTGATGTCTTTTACATCTTCCGTAATTTTTTCGATATTTTTAACGATTCGTCCAAGCACATGTTTTTGATTGCCTTCATCTGCTAATGATTCACGAACGACTTCGGCTACTTGCTTTAGTGACCCTGCAATGTCGCTAACTTGAGTCAACACATTATCTAAAGATCCTTTGTCGCGAACGTTTAAAATCTGTCCGCCTTCTGGCAACGGTGGATCTGTAATCGACCCCGGATTTAATTCGACATGCTTATCACCCAATATTCCGACAGATTTAATTTCCACAACCGCCGAGGTGGTAAGAGGAGTATCCGCACCCACACTGATTTCGATTCGGGCTTTACCATCCTGCAAACGGATATCTTTAATTACGCCGATGGGAATACCAGCGGTTTTTACGCCTGAATTTTTAACTAGGCCCGCAGCATTGTCTAATAGGAACCAAGCTCGTTTTGATTTGCCCAAAAAACTTGGATCATCACTGACCTGCATCGTCATCAAACCAATCAGTCCGCCGACGATCAACACAAGCGCACCCACTTTAAATTCGGCAGTTCCAAACATACTCATGAGTGTTTCATTCCCTTAGACACAAATCGTTTCACTAGTTCAATTTCGCTGTTATAAAAATCATCGGGTGTTCCATAAAGTAAAACTTGGCCAGCATCAAGCATAGCTACGTAATCGGCAATTCTGAAGGCCGCTGCAAGGTCATGGCTTACCATTATTGATGTGGTCCCTTTTTTGTGTTTATGTGTATCCAATATCAGATTATCAACCATTTCAGTCAGAATGGGATCTAAACCTGTCGTTGGCTCATCATACACAAGTATTTCTGGATCTAGGGCTAACGCTCGTGCCAGACCAGTACGCTTTTGCATACCACCACTTATCTGACTGGGAAGTTTGTGATAATGTTTAGGATCAAGGCCAACCATTTTCAATTTTTCTTCTGCGGTTTTTTTTACCTCATCAGGTTTCAATTTTCTTCGATGTTCAATTAATGGAAAGCTTACATTTTCTAAAACGGTCATGTCATCGAATAATGCCGCCGATTGAAACAGAACTCCAAAGTTACAGCGAAATTTTGTCAATTCATCCGGAGACAAACTGGCCATATCTGTCCCCAATACTTCAACTTTACCTGACGTAGGCTGGAACAACCCTAACATGTGTTTAAGTAAAACTGATTTACCTGTACCCGAAAATCCGATGATCGCCGTTAACGATCCCTTTGGAATATTTAAAGTTAAACCCTTTAAAACGAAATCTTTTCCATCAAATGTTTTCTTCACATCCTGAATTTTAACGGCCGCTTCCATTATTGAATCCCCACCGTTAAATAGAAAATACGAATTAAGTTTGTTACAAAATAATCCACAATAATAACCATGACCATACTTGTGACAACACCTTGATTGGTTGCCTCGCCGACACCCTTAGCACCGCCCGTAGTGTAAAATCCCCGGTACGTACAAACTAATCCAAATATTAAACCAAAGATTGCCGCCTTAAACAAGCCTTCCATGATGTGTTTCACTTCTACCGTTTGTCTAATTTTTTCCAAGAAAATGGCTTTGTCTAGATCCACAATGAAAACGACCAAGATGTAACTTCCAACCATCGCCACAAAATCAAATACGGCGGTTAGCAACGGCATACAAATTATCGCGGCAAAAATTCGCGGACCGATTAAGTATTGACGAGTATTTACACCCATCACATCTAGCGCGTATATATGTTCATTTACTCGCATGGTGCCTAAACGCGCTGCCATAGCACCACCTGCGCGAGCATCGACAATTAGACCAGTTAGTACCGGACCCAATTCACGCGTGACTCCAAGCGCGACCGTAGGGCCAACTAAATTTACCGCATTGATAATTTTAAATCCTAAATAAATTTGCAGAGACAACGCGAGACCCGTGAATAGCGAAGTTAAGGAAATAATCGCGACGGATTTGTTTCCTATGAATTCCATATTTTTTAGAATTTATTTCCAACGACTTGGCGGCGTAAAAAGTAAGCGCAGCGATGACGTCATGAACAAAATCATGTTCCCAGTCTCAGTGACAAAACTACGTACGGCGGTTACCATACCTTATCGTATCGTTTTCGCTCAGCTATTACAATGATCGAAGGTTACAGACTAGAAGAAAGTAACCATACTAGGCACTTTCTTCCGTGACGTAATATTGAAGAACTATCTTGTTTGCGAACCGGAATCTAGATTTTTCAAAGTCTTTACAGCCGCAGGTTTATCTTTACGCTTACTTTGATCGGACGCTTGTTTGGCAATTTCTGCATAGACGGGCCCCAGATCTTCGGCGAACTCATTTCCATCGCACAGTTGTCGTTGCCCATTTTCACCTAGCACTACCTTAGCCATAGCTAAAACAGCATCTTTTCTTCTGTCAGAATAGAACGCATTCGTAAATGCGCCCGTAGTCTTTTTTAATCCTGTATCAGGTACTGATGTCAACATTCCGGTTCGACTTGTTTTTTTCAAATCGAGGTAATCCACATTGTGAGGACTACTTTCATTCGCATAGAAAGTAAGCTTTTCATTTCCACAGGTAATCGCTAGGCGACCGGACTCACACTTCAAATCAATAGACTTACCAAAATTATCGACATCAAAAGGCCAGTCTTCTAATCCTTCTTTTTTACCTTTATTCCACCAAGAGTATACACCACCAGCTACTGCCACAATAGCGAGGGCAATCATGTAAATCAAAAATCCCGCAGCGTAGGCGTCTTGTCCCAGGCCTAATTTGAAAAATAGAAACTTAACCGATTTTGCATTTTGACTAAAATAACCATCCACATCCTTAAACGTTTGCTCGATATCTTTTGGATTCTTTATTGGTATGATTTCACCGTTATATGAAATTTCTAACTTTTCAGAATTGCTAATTATCAATGGATGCTCTAGACCCTCGATCGTCAGTCTGTTTCCTTTTAGTTCTATGCTGGGCATTCGGGTCTTAGTCGCCACACCTTTTTCTTTTAAAATTTTCCTGATCGTAATTAAAGACTTAGCATTCATCCCGCTAAACGCAATCATCTTCGCCACTTCATCCACGGTCGGTTGCGTATTAAGGTATTCGACGACAGTTTTCACACTTGGTTTTTGATAAAACAAAACTGTCTCAGAAAAACTAAACTGCACGAATAAAATGCCACTGAGAATGACTTTGATACTAAAGTTCATGGATCCACCCTTGTTACGGACTTGTAATTATTGTAACAGTCTATGAATGGTATTTAAAATTTCTTTTTTCTACACACTAGACTCGACGATGACCCGGGGAACACGAATACTCATGCTCGTTAAAACTTCCCAAGGAATCGTCCCCAGAAGATCGGCATAGGAATAAGCTGTTTGCTGATAGCCCATTTGCTCGGTGTAACCAAACAAAATGACGCTATCATTTTTTTCGATTTTCAAATTCATAACTGTAGTTAAATCGATCATCAAATAGTCCATGCAAATATTACCGATAATAGGAACTAGATGACCATGAACGCTTACAAGACCTTTGTTAGACAAGTTACGATGGACACCGTCTGCGTATCCGATGGGAACAATGCCGATAACCGAATCTTTTTGAGCAACCCAAGTATGAGAATAAGAAACTCCTGCGCCCTTACTTACAAAGCGAATTTCGCTCAAATGGGATTTTAAAGTCATTACCGGTTTAAGTGAATTTTGAAAATCATTTTTAAAATTCATTTTGGGTGCATAGCCGTACAATAAAAGACCGGGACGCACTCCCAATGTGGAATCAAATTTAATTTTTGACCCGTCCTGTTCGGACGCCACTTTTGACAATACACCCGCAGAATTTAAAGCATGAATTACAGCGCCGTATTTTTTAAACAAAGGCGCTACATGATTTAAAGACTTCAATTGCCCTTGTGTCTTACCATCAGATTCAAGACCATCTTCACCGCTGTGCAAATGAGTCAAAACACCCTTTACCCGAAAATTTCTATTTTGCCAGAGATACTCATCGACTTTGGACGCTTCTTGTATGGTAAACCCTAAACGATTCATCCCCGTATCAAACTTGACATGAATCGGAACCGACTTTCCCTTGTTCGCCTGAGTTAAAAACTCAAAGTGATCCCATTGACTAACCACCGGAATGAAACCACGTTCAATAATTTCTTCCGCACCCTGTTTATCAAATCCACGAAAAACCAAGATATTCGATTTTATACCAGCTTGATGCAGCCATAGCGCTTCTTCAATCAAGCAGACGCCCAAATGATCTACGCCTTCAGACTCTAAGCACTTTGCCACAATAACATCACCGTGACCGTAGCCATTCGCTTTGACCATTGGGCATAGGAAATTATCTTTAGAGAAATGCGATCGAATCCAAGCCAGATTACTCTTCAAGTAGTTCAGATTAATTTCGGCGTACGATTTTCTAAATAAATTCATTATAGCTCGTTTTCATCGACGCCATAATCGGGAACAAAATTGTCCGGTGCTTTATACAAGCAAATTCTATTACCACCTTTGGATGCGATAAATCTCATAGATTTAACCGCCGAATCTTCCAGCGAAGCCTGATCACGACATAAGCTTGGGTATTCAGATGCACCTAAACTCACAGTCACTTTCAGCCCACTATCCATCAAAGTGTGACTTTCAATTAAGCGACGCAGACGTTCCGCTCGCAACGATGCACCTTTTTTACTACAATGCGGAAGAATAATTGAAAACTCATTGGCACCCGTACGGCAAGTAACATCATTAGCACGGCCAGTTTTATTCATTACATTGGCAACCGATTTTAAAATCAAGTCGCGAGTGGGCTCACCCATGGTACCCTCGATTTCATCAAAATCATCAATTGAAATTTTAATTAAAGCCAAGGGAAGCTTCAAACGTTTAGCACGTTCGAATTCATCGCGAAGCTTCTCATTAAAGTATTTTTTATTAAACAACTCAGTAACTACATCTTCAACTTCCAACTGACTTAGACGTTTTTCCAAACAGTAAAGTGAATAGTATAAGCTAGTAGCACTTACGTAATCTTGCATTTGATCAATTAGTGTGTGCGAAGATTCTTGATCGAAAACAAAAACGCCTTCCAAATTATCGCGATCGAACAAGGGAATCATAGATGGACGTTGGAACGCGAACATATTCAAGATCACTTGATTAAATGATGCTGGTACTATATTTAACAATATCTGCTTGATTAAATCTTTTGTTTCTTCCGGATTTAACGCACTCCCTAGGCCTTCATGAACTTGGTGATTCGGCATCGAAGCATGCGACATGACGAATGAATTCATACTTGGCAAGAACTTAAAGAATAACAACGGCATGTTCGTCAAATTTTGAAACAGCATACGTATGATATCTTCTTTGCTTTCTGCAATTCTATAATCATTTACCACTTCAGAAATTGATTTCATCACCGGCAAAGCTAATTTCGCTGTATGCTCTAGAATCTCAGTCTTATCAGTTCGCGCTTGAATTGCTTGAAGTTCCTCATAGATTTGCTCATTCTTAAGTGTAAGGAAAATAGCTTCGCACGTTCTATTCACCGCCCACAAAACACGTTCCTTTAAATAAGGCAGCTTCGTATTAATAACTTCACGAACACCGTAGTCCGAATAGTTCACAAAAATTTGAAAATTATCCTCTTCCGTCAAAAAAATAATCGAAATTTCGCTGCTAAATTGATTAATCTTCTCGACGTACTCATTTAACGGCATTGTTAACGTGTTTGTATCAAGGACCACTACATGTGGAGCAATTTGCTGCAGACGATCCCAAAATGTTTCTTCATGCTCAATAAAATAAGATTCATAACCTGCTTGAGAAATTTGAACCTTCACTGTAGAACCCAAATCTAAATTACGTGAAAAAATCAGAATTTGAAATTGGGGTGCTAATTCGCGGATATTCACATCGGCCTCCCCGGTTTACGAATATTGACTTTAAAGTTATCACTAGGACGAGTCGTAGCTACTTTGGGTTCGATCGGCTTAGGGGCCACAGGAACTACTTTTGGTTCGTCCTCGGTTTTTACTGTCGCAATTTTTGGAATATCGGGATGAACTGGCTTTGACGTTTCTTTTGGTATCTCGCTCGAAACTTCAAAAAGTTCATCAACATCCACGTTTAGATCAATTGGCTTCATACTTATTGGTTTGGAGGTGAGATTTAGCTCTTGGAACATCTCATTATCCTCTGCGTGCTCCGTCACAACGGTAATAGGCTCCTCAGACGATTTCTCTTCATCCATGCTCAGCTGAATGTCTTCTTTCACTACCGGAATATTTAGCGGAGCATTATTACCTAATGGTCGCGGTGGCAGTGGTGCTGGCGTGTGTTCAAGTTTATCTGGTGCCTTTACAACGTCGCTACTATCATCTTCGTCAATCACAACCACATCGTCATCATCCATGGAATTTGCCACCGGGAAGGACGGCAAGGTAACGGATGGTTTGGGGGCTACAGGTACAGCCGGAGTCCCCGCTGCTGACTCTGGAACTGACGTTTCGATAATTGGTTGCTTAGACACCGCCGCCACCGGCTTTTCCACGGCGTTTAAGTCAAACTCAACAAATACTCGAGCCCCTTTACCGCGTTCTGAGTCTACCTTCACATTGCCACTGTGCTGACGTACGATTCCAAGCGCAACAGTTAAGCCTAGGCCCATGTGTTGCCCCACATTGAGTGAAGTAAAAAACGGATCAAAGATTTTATCACTAATTTCTTTCGGAATACCTTCACCATTATCTTCAATTAAAACCAATACTTTTTCGTTCTCCATATAGGTTTTAATTTTAATTTCCTTATTTCCCTTTCTATCCATGGCTTGAACAGAATTTTTAATAATATTTTCGAATACAGTTACCAATTGATTTACATCCATATCGAATGCTTCTGTATTTCCAATTTCTTTATGAACCTTCACAACTTTTTGATAGCAAAGACTTTCCAAATTTTTCAGAGCGCGAAGCAGCGGTGTATCGATTTTAGTTTTGATTTTATTTTGTTCTTTTTCACCAGCAAACAATAAAAGCTTATCTACGATTTCATTCGCTGACCGAACTTCTGATTTCACTCGACTTAGCGTTTTTAGAACCTCTTCTTTAGAATCTGCCAAGTTTCCAATTTGCACTAAAGACAAAATCTTCACTAAAGGGGCCTTCATTTCATGCCCCAACGCAGACGCAATACGCATATTGCTTTGGGCGCGATCTTTGGAAACCTCTGTCGGATTAGCCGGCTTGGCTTCGTTTGAGTTTAACAACGGATTGGGAAATGACCTTTGCGTCACTTCACCCCGTGGCGTCGTTACTAATGGTTTTGGTGCTTCATTTGGGACAAGTAAAAATGAAATTCCAATCAAAATAAATAAGAAACCAAAGGAAAAAAATGCAAACTGACGACGAAACTCTTCTTTGCTTTTGATAATCTCTAAAAGCGATGTTTGGGTGTATAGGAACAAATCCATGTTCGGGACCTTTTCCATTACAGCAAAAAATTCTTCGCCACTGGTAATGGCAAATGATCCAGTCGACATTGTTTTGTTATTTTCACGCAAATCTTTGATTACCGAATTTTCAAATATTTTCTGCCCAACATATTCTGGTTTAACATGCGCCATGCTGACGAGTTCTTTATTCACGAGCGCCAAAGTCGAGCTTTGAGTCTTCTGACTATCCATTAAGCTCTGAAGATTTTCCCCAAGACTCACAAAAACCCACATTTTATCTTTTAAAGGAATCAGGGTCAGTAACAACCGCTTTCGTCCCTGATCCTGGAAAAACTGGAAAGATATCTGAGTTGTTTCTGGGTTAATTTGAAAGCTGCGGACGACTTGAGTCAGAGTTTCCTTACTCAGATCCGACACTGGCGAAGCCTCGCGAAACAACCACTCCACCATTTGGTTTTTATCATTCAACAGAGCCACAGCAAAATACGGATTCATACTGGCCCAATTAATACGACGATTAGACTCAATATTTAAGTTTTGGGCCATTTTGATAAGGAACTTAGCTTCTGCCTCATAGGCAGTAACCATAGTAGAAATTTGGTTCTTCATTTGAAGCTCCACGTTCTCTACTTTATCGGCAAATAATGACTGCTCGAATTTGTTGTATACAATTGATAAAAACAACACAGATACAACAATTAAAGCGACTACTACTTTTATTCTGATCAATTCTTTTCCCTATCCAAATCTGACTCCTATTTTATGGTGATTAGTTGCAAAGAAGCAAGTACGACTATCAGTTGCCCTCTCGGAAAATCAGACGTATATGTGATCGACATAGTATACGAAGCAGATTGAGTGAGGTCGTTCATGAGTTACATCAAAACAGATTATCTAGTGGTGGGTTCAGGTTTAGCGGGATTATCCGCGGCACTTAAACTCTCGGCACTCGGTGATGTACTGATCATTACCAAAGAGAAAGTGGAAAATGCGAACTCGACTTGGGCCCAGGGCGGGATCGCTGCTGTTTTCTCAAACGAAGACAGCTTCGACTCTCATATTCAGGATACCTTAGTGGCGGGCGCTGGGTTATGCAATGAAGACGCCGTTAAAAATATTGTTACACAAGCCCCTGAAAGAATTCAAGATTTGATAAACTGGGGAGTCAAATTCGACCTCAAAAAAAACCCTGAGGGCGATCACTTCGAAATGGATCTCACCAAAGAGGGCGGGCACTCCTATCGCCGTATCTTGCATTTTGAAGATCAAACGGGAAAACACATTCATCAAAAACTTCTAGAGCGCGTCCGCAACACTCCAAATATTAAAATTTTAGAAGAGACATTCGCAATTGATTTGATCTTAAACAAACAATTGAACGTATGGGATATGGCCCCGGCCGAATGCATGGGTTTATATGCACTCAATAACAAAACGGGCTTTGTAGAATCCTACTTGGCTAGCCAAATCGTTTTAGCAACTGGTGGTTCGGGCAAAGTTTACAAGTACACCACCAACTGGAGCGGCGCCACTGGTGATGGCATCGCCATTGCCTACCGCGCGGGCGCTCGATTAGCCAACTTGGAATTCATGCAGTTCCACCCCACCTGCCTATACCACAAAGATTCTAGAAATTTTTTAATTTCGGAAGCGTTGCGCGGCGAAGGCGGCGAACTGATTGATGATCAAGGTATTGCGTTCATGAAGAAATACCATCCGTTAGGTTCCTTAGCGCCAAGGGATATCGTCGCACGGTCCATTGATGCCGAGATGAAACGCTCTGGCGCATCATCCGTCTTCTTGAAAATGACTCACCTAGAACCTGAGTTTTTAAAACAACGTTTTCCATCGATCTATCAAAAGTGTTTAGAATTCCAAATCGACATCACGACAACGCCTATCCCAGTTGTGCCAGCCGCTCACTATTTGTGTGGTGGCGTGGTTACAGATGTGGCTGGCCGTACTGACATTGGCCGCCTTTGGGTTATCGGCGAATCCGCATGCACTGGCCTTCACGGAGCAAATCGTTTAGCCTCAAATTCGTTGCTTGAATGCGTCGCTATGGCCGAAAACCTGTTTCAAGAATTGAAATCAAAACCAAACTTAACAGACTTCAAAGAACCCAACCCTTGGTTCTACCCACAGAAAATAGACGACGACGAAATGATCGTCATACACCACATGTGGAATGAAATTCGCGAAATCATGTGGAACTATGTTGGAATTGTTCGCAGCAATAAACGATTGTCACGCGCCCAATCTCGATTAAAAAATATTATGTCCGAAGTAAAAGAGTACTATTCACATTTTAAAATCCACAAAGATATTATCGAGCTTCGCAACATCGCAACGGTCGCTCAAGCCATTGTCGAGTGTGCTTTAAAACGTGAAGACTCGATCGGAATTCACTATAACCTAGACAATCCGACCTCAAATATCAAACAAGGGATCACTCCAAAAAACTCTGTTGTTTACAGAAAATACTAGCCTTCATCCCAAAGTCTGGCTGATAAAAAGATGTCTTTTTTAGGCGTTTTCGTATCTAATTACAGATATGCAATCACAATTTCAACGCAATGAAGGCTACTTTAAAGGCTACAAAAACGAATCTCTTTTTTTCCAGTCATGGCAGAAAAAAGACCCCGAGTTAAATGTTATTATTACTCATGGTATGGGCGAACATTCTGAATCGTATGCCCGCTTAGTTAGTCATTTTGAGCCCAGCAATATCAGTTTTTTTTCGTGGGATTTGCGTGGGCACGGGCGCAGTAACGGTAAGCGTGGCTACGCTGCTAACTTCAATGATTTTGTTTACGATATGGAGATCTTTTTAGAGGAAGCGTTTAAAACATTTAATTTTAAATCGCCTGTCATTTTATTAGGGCACTCAATGGGTGGCCTGATCCAAACTAAATTTTTACTTACAAATCCAAACAAGTTTAAAATCAGCGCACAAGTTTTAAGTTCTCCGTTATTTGGGTTCTCTGTTGCCGTTCCCCCAATCAAAGACAAAGCGGCGCGACTGCTGTACGCTACTTTTCCGAAAGTGACATTAGGAAACGAACTTTCACCAGATATGCTGACTCGAGATTCAAGTGTAATGGCAGAATATGAAAAAGATCATCTTCGCCACGAAATGATTTCGTCTGGAATATACCTTGGCATGATCGACAGCTTTGAAATGGTCTTCCCTCGCGCTCACGAAATCACGATGCCTACCTTCATGCAAATCGCCGAAAAAGATCCAGTGGTTTCTTCACCGAAGGCTAAAGAGTTTTTCGAACTACTTTCGTCAACGAATAAGCGCATTATTGTTTACGGTGATGGTGCCCGACACGAAAACTATAACGATATTCATCGCGAAACTGTATTTTTAGATTTAGAAAAAAACCTCAAAGGATTGGTAAAATGAAATTTCTTTCAGCACTCTTCATTTTGGCTTTAACTGTATCATGCGCAAACAAAGTAGTCTCGCCAGCGCCCCATATTAAATTGATTTCCGAATCTGACTACTACGACACAGTAAAACGAAATTCTCGTCACCAGCAAATTTATTCGGGTTTATACAATTCTATTGATATGACTGCGGCCGTGATCAATACAGACGTCTCTGAGGCCCAAGTCGACCAAATGGCTCGCGTTTTTATTTGGGATGAAAATAAGTACACTCAAGAGAAAGCAACCGCTGACGGCAAGCTTCGAAAAGAAGCCGAATTCTTTGTAAGTTTTTTCACGCCAGAACGTAAGCATGATGACTTAAATAAGAATAAAACTTTGTGGAAAATATTTTTGGATGTTGATGGTAAACGCTATGAGGGCAAAACTACAAAAATAAAACTATTAACGGAAGAACTTCAAAGTCTTTATCCGTTCCACAATCGATTTTCAACTCCGTACTCAATCGTTTTTCCCATACCAATGAAGAACATCGAAAAAGCAAATACCATTAAACTGACTATTACGGGCCCCGTCGGAACATCGACTGTGGATTTCGGTATCGCGACGAACTAAATCGTCGCGCATGCAACAATTACTCTCTGTTTAATTTTACTTTTACAGATTCGCTATTGTACTTGATCACCATATATTTAGATTCGTTAGCCACTGGCAAATTAGCTAAATCAAATGTGTAAACTTTTGGTTCAACTACTTGGTCTGGGCAAATCATACGAGTCGCACCAACTACGAGTTCGCTATCGCAAACAACTGCATAGTTTCGAGTCATGCGATCTTTGTTACAAAGTGATCCTACTTGAACGTCGACAGACTTAGTGTTGCAGTCTCCAAGAAAAGTTACATACAAATAATTTTTGTATGTAAACGCACCAAATGATGCTGGTGTTACGGGAGCCGAAAATGCAAATGATGACAAAAATAAAGACGTTAATAAAACAAGTTTCATAAAACCCTCCTGATGCCGTTAAGTCGTAACGTCATTAAAACAGAGGGTCAACTGTTTATCGTTTGAAGGCTCTATCAACAATGAAATCAAATGCCTTGGGGAGATATTGGGATAGTTTTAAATTTGCGCCTGTAAATCCAGATGGTTTTAAAACATTCAAATCTAGTCTAATCGCTTCGTAAATGTGCTCGATATATTTCGCGGTAGGCGTCGAAGGCAATTTGATTTTTATATGGTCGCCATAAAGATTATTTATCTCGTCAAACATATCGGTCTTAATTGCCGGACTAAGCAAAACTAAAGTGGATACACCTGTTCCCTTTAATTCCATACGCAAGCACTCTGTAAAAGAAAGCACAGCCGCCTTTGATGCAGAATAGGTTGTCGCCGCTGGCAAATGCATTAACGACGCAACACTGCTATGGTTCACGATTTTTCCCGATTTTTTGTTTAACATTTGCGGCAACACAGCATGAGTGAGCTGAATCAGGCTAGTCACATTAACTGATAACATGCGTTGAATTTCGGCCATACTTTGCTTTTCCAGCAAGCCACCTACCCACAAGCCTGCGTTATTAAATAAAATATCTACGTCGTGATCATTTAACTTTCGCCCAACCTCTTCCACTTCTGCCGAAACGGACAAGTCAGCCTCATAGGTAACAACGGATTTCGCCCCCAGGTCTTTTAATTCTTTTTCTAATTCAGGACTCGCTTTACGATTAACTAATACCAAAGACGTATTTTCAGGTGCAATTCGTCTACAAAATGCCTTGCCCATACCACGATTGGCCCCTGTGACGACCACGGTTTTATTTTTTATCTGCATAACCCCAACCTTTTAAAACCTCAGCTTCTTCTACCTGAGATTTTACTTTTTTAAATTTGGCGCCGGATGCACCTTTCACGCGCTGCTCGCATTCAGCCCAAGTTTTATGGCGCTCCAAAATGCCGTTCTTTAAAGACAAATAGTAGTTCGCCTCAGTTGATTCCTTTTTCTTAAAATTTGTATCGGGAATGGGTTCCGTTTTTGGTATTTCGAAAATATCGAATGCATAATATGTATTATCGCCTTCATACAAATCGATATACTTACCCGTAGAGAAACAAACTGCGATTTCATCGCAACGCTCGTTGCCGGCTATACCACTATGACCACGAACGTAGTTCCATTGAATTTTTTTTCCCGAGAGATCCGCCAACTGACGCTGAACCGTTTGCCAAAAATCTTTATTAGCAACCTCTTTGCCTTCCGCATTTTTCCAACCGCGGAATGCCCAACCCTTTAGCCACTTGGTTACGCCATTTAAAACATACGATGAGTCAGTATAATATATAATTTGATCAAATGAGATATCTTTTAGGTAATGAAGTCCTTCAATTAAACCTTGAAGTTCCATCTGATTATTTGTTGTGGCCGCGCGACCGCCGCCAAGTTCAACTACTTGTTTGTTTGGCAATCCAAGGATGGTGGCCCAACCACCTCTCCCTGGATTCCCGCTACAGGCTCCGTCTGAGTACATTACTACTGTTTTCACAGCTAAAGACTAAAACGGCCACTTTAAAAATTCAACTAACTTAAGTTCCCGCATAGGTAGGATTGTTCGTTTGTGGTTGTGTTAAAAGCAACTCGTCGGACCAATCTTTCAAATCTACGTTTAAAGCTTGACTCAAGACTTCATTAATATGGTTTACAAAAGTAAACTGGATATCTGATTTAATATCATCTGGAATATCACGTAAGTCCTTTTTATTTTTCTCACACAAAATAATTTGTCTAACACCAGCCCTATGCGCAGCTATAACTTTTTCTTTAATACCGCCTACAGGCAACACTTTGCCGCGCAGACTGATCTCACCCGTCATTGCCAGTTTCGGGTTCACAGCTACACGCGACACTAACGAGGCTAATGACGTCAGAATCGTTACACCTGCCGAAGGGCCATCTTTAGGGATAGCACCAGACGGAACATGTAAATGAATATCAAATTTATTCATATCCAATCGCGGAGCCAAGACCGACAATCTAGATTTCACAAGTGACTTAGCAATTTGTGCAGATTCCCGCATCACATCGCCTAGCTGCCCCGTAATTATCAAATCACCTTTTCCTGGCACCAAAGCGGTTTCGATAAACAGAATATCCCCGCCAACCGGAGTCCAAGCCAAGCCTGTGACCACACCCGCTGTAGAGGTAAACTCTGCCACTTCGCTAGAAAATTTTTCTGGACCGAAAATATCTTCCAGATTATTTATCCCAACCGTGACCTTCGTTTCACCACGCTGCAGTTTTTCCGAAGCGTAACGACAAATTTCGCCGATCTTGCGTTGCAGATCTCGAACACCCGATTCCCTAGTGTAATGGGTGATCACTTTCAGCAAGGCTTCATCTGTAACCTGCAATTCTGACTTTTCAAAACTATACTCCTCCATCTGCTTAGGAATAATATGGCTTTTCGCAATATTAAATTTCTCTGCTGATGTGTAACCTGACAAGTCAATCACTTCCATCCTATCTAATAGCGGCCCCGGAATTCCCTCTAAAGAATTAGCTGTCGCGATAAAGAAAATTTTCGATAAATCAAATGGCGTATCTAAGTAATGATCTTGAAACGTGTGGTTTTGTTCAGGATCCAGAACCTCCAATAGCGCTGCGCCCGGATCGCCCGCATAACCACGAGATAATTTATCAATCTCATCTAGCAAAAAGACGCCATCATTCTGTTTCACCTTAGAAAGCGCAGAGATAATTTTTCCAGGCAAAGCTCCGATGTATGTTCGTCTATGACCACGAATTTCTGATTCATCACGAACGCCGCCTAAACTAATTCGATGATATTTTTTATCCAATGCACGAGCAATGCTTTGCCCAAGCGATGTCTTACCAACACCCGGAGGGCCGATAAACAACAGGATTGAGCCTTTCACGTTTTTACGTCGCTTCAATACTGCCAAATGCTGCAAAATACGTTTTTTAATTTTATCCAGACCGTAGTGGTCGGCATTTAAAATGGCTTCCGCCTCATTTAAATCAAACTCTTTACCCGGTGAGCTTTCACTCCAAGGTAATGATACGAGTAAATCCAAGTGCGTACGAATCATTTGATGTTCTGGCGATTGGGTTGACGAGGTCGCTAGTTTTTTCAACTGCTGATTTGCTAATTTCAATGCTTCTTCGGGCATTCTGGCTTCGGCTATTTTCTTTTCGTATTCTGCCTCTAAATCCGGAGAATCAGTGTCGCCAAGCTCTTCTTTAATTGTTCTGAGCTGTTCGCGCAAAATGTGTTCACGCTGTGTTTGTCCTAATTTATTAGACAACTTACTGCGAATATCATTCTGAACGATCATCGTTTGCTTAAATTCTTGTAACAATGTTAGTAATGACAACGTTCGCGTTCTTAAATTGAAAGCTTCTAAAATCCTTTGTTTTTCAGTTAACGATAAATCAATATTAGCTGCGGCCATGTGGCCAAGTAAGGCCAGGTCATCGATACCTTTAATTAGCTCGATCATATTATCTGTATTACCGGGCATAACTTTTAAAATATCTGTTCCCATCGTTTTTAAACTCGTTAAAAACGCGTGCTCCGTCGGTTTATCCATATCAATAACATCATCATACCGTTCGAGATTTGTTTGATAACAGCCTTCAGCACTGAAGTAATTCACCGAGTGCGCGCGGTAATAGCCACGAACGACAACAAAATAACTTGAGTCAGGTGTAACTTTTATCGATTCAACCTTGCAGAGTGTTCCAAACGAATTTAAGTCCGCTTCAGAATCCAAATTTCCATCAGAATCTTTCTGTGCGACGGCGAAAATCCAACCGTCTTTGTTAGAAGACAAATCAACAGCTCGCTTACTTTTGTCACGTCCAACTCGCAACGTCTGGCTGATTCCCGGGTAAATGACAGTATTCTTTAACGGAAGAACGGGTAATGATCCAACTGGGTATGACATATATACTCCTATACGCAGAAGATGAGACCCTTCAAATTAAAGTCAAGGCCACGAATATTTTTGGGTGAGGCATAACGGGAACTAATGCTAGTTGGCGTCCCCATTGCTTAGTAGAAATACATGGTCCGTAATTACACGTTTTATATAGTACTAGCGCTAGCTCTATTGTCGAACTTTCAGACGAAGGCCCATTTTAGCCAAGTGCCTAAGAACGTCTACGAATTTGAACTACTCATGGTTGAGCATAGTATCGGCACTGGTGTTACTATGCAGTTCCTACTAGAGCAGAGCCAGATAAGTGGCTTTGCACAGCACTTTCCTCATCTGATGCGATATCGAGAATTAATTATTGCGCGCGCCAAACAGCATGACGTATCGAAGTTCGCACACACTCCCGAGTTCGTAAGAAAATTTTATCCCGTAGGATCGACAACTCACATAAGTACGCCGGTTTTAAAATTTTACGGACATGATTTACGGCTAAATCCTGATAGTTTTCACCCAGCAGACGTTGCTGCGGCAAAAGACGCATTTAAGCAGTTGAATATTATCGACGATCGCTTGCTTGATGAACTGGTCGAAGACTTTGTATACGATAAAAACCTTTCCGAAGAATTCGTTGCTGAACTAAAGAAAGAGCTTTATCAATTCGAACATATGTCCGATTTACTGAACCGTAAAATGTTCGAAAATATTCTAAGGTTTAGAAAAAACTTTGGACGTGATGCGAACGTTCAAGAAATATTTGAATTCGGACGGCCAATTGTTTTAGACAATGGAAATAAAAACGACTGGAATTCAGGTGAACATACCAAAGAAATCGCACTTAGATATATTCACTCACCCGCGCTTTATAAATTGATTTTGAATATTCTTCCACAGACAGTGGTCGAAACTTATCTGGCCGCAACTCACAACTCGCCGTTCTTACAATCAGAAGATGCAAAACGACTTCGCGACCAAACTATCAAAAATTATATCGACAATCGCGAAGCTATGGCTCCGATTGAACAAAAACGCGCTAAACGAAAAATCTCTAAAGCGGTTAACTTCTGTAAGGCATTTTACGGCGTAAAATAACAAAAAATATATAGGCGACACCTGTCTAACGTTCTACATACCTGGCCCTCAGATCAACTATAAAGCGCCCTATATTGCATTAAATTGATTATGGGGGCATGCCCTCTGCATTTTCCCTTTATATGGGATATTTTGAAAGAAAACTAACAGAAATTGGAGAGTTTTTCGCCCGCGATATTTTATCGTTTGCGATTTTTATTTTTCTTAGCGCCTTCCTTATCAATCATTTAGCCTCTGCCCAAACTCAAGTTCGCAAGACAAGCTCAGTGACTCAAAAATTGCGTCCAAAGAAGCTTGTGAGCGAGCGACCATTGAGTCAGATCAATAATGATCTTAGATTTCACGATGGCGGAAGCCTCGGAAAAAGATGGCAATTCAATTTAGGCTTAAATTCTGCTCAAAAGTCACAGAACAAAAGTTCATATTCGGTGAATACGGAAACTTCGATTAAATTCAGCGATGAATCCAGTATGAAGGCACTTTTAAATTATTCTAAATATGCCAAAAACGACCTTCAGAGCGACGTATCAGATCTACTAATTAACATGTATTTTATGAAAACGCGATTTGCGACTATGAACCTATCTCCTTATTTGACATCCACACTTCCTTTGTCAAAAGATTCTACGCAACGTCAGTTTATGAATTTTGGGGCCGGTTTAGGAGCAAAATTATCGAGCCAATCTCGCTTTGGCTCGGGTATTTTAAATTTATCAGGCAGCGTTTCTGCTCAAAAATATTTCCATAAATTTGAAGTGGCAGTTAATAATATCGCTAATACGTCGTATGCATCGAACCAACAAATAACTTCAGGTTGGGACTACAAGGACTTCGGGTTTTCTGTACAGCTCAGAAACTTAAGCTCATGGCATTACGATGGCTCTTCAAAAAACACTTTTTTCCATTTGCAGGCATTTTCTTGGAATATAAACAAACAACTTTCTTTTTCGGCGGGACAGTCTAGCACGGGTACGGTGATTTCACCTAATCAAGAAGAGGTTGAAATCCGCCTTGTTGATGACAACTCTTCGGCCCTATTTGTTTCAACCAACTATATTTTCTGATTCGCGATCCTGAATAAACTTATCGAAATAAATTCCCATTGGCTGTACCTGATAGGTTAAATGATCTACTTTTTTCTGATCGACATAATCTATAGCTAAATCAAAAACTGTGGTGCCAGGTAGCTTTTTGATAAAAGCCAAGCACTGAGCATAGAATTTCAATTGCTCAGAATAAAGCTCCGTATGCGTTGAGCGTCCCGATTTATAATCAATGATCAGAACGCGATCCGACCCGAAATACACAAAGTCAATCGAGCCCACAATTTGATATTCTCCGTACTGAAATGTAAATCGATACTCACGCAAACCAGTCGCAAAAATTTTGATCAAATCAACGTTGTAGTGAAACTCGGGATAGTACGAAAATTCAAACATACCTTTTTCACGTCGGTGATGCGTCTCGATCCCCTTTTGCGAAATTATAACTTGGCTCAATGACGATTGACGTTTTCCCTTTGACGAACTGAACGACAACGGGCCTCGAACTTCGGCCTCATTCAATTTAGAATCTAACTGACTAAAAAATGGAGCGAGCGTTACATTTCTTGTCGCCTTATATCCGCTTGAAGGCGCTGCCATCGAATGCAAAATCGTTTCGTCCACAAAACTATTAGAATCGATTGTCTGCCACTCCATAGAAAATGGCAGTGATTCCCTATTCATTAGAAATTGATTATAGAAATCTCGGACTTGGTGGGCCCAGGTCGTGTCTGAAAATTTACTCAGCGTAAACAATGATACCATTTTACGAGCACGCGTTAAAGCAACGTATAAAAGTCTTTCAAACTCTTCAGCTTCACGTTCTTTTTGAATAGCCCATTGTTGCCAATGGATCGGACTTCTAATTTTATCGTCTTTCGCTTTGTTCTTAATAAATATAGAAAATTCTTTTGTTTCCGCATTCACATCCAGCGAATAGCGGCCGCGCGCACGTTGTGGGCTGTGCATACCAATTACGATAACATGATCAAACTGCAAACCCTTCGATGCATGAATTGTCATCATTTGAATTTTTTTAGGTTCAATGATGGCTTGAGTTTCACTCTCTTCATAAAAGTCGTTCTTATTTGGATCTAAAACCGATTCAAGTTGGACCAAAAAGGAATCTAACCCTTTGGCTAATTCTTCTCGCATCCAAAAAAAACATTTCCAAATATTAGACTCTTTCTTACCTGATGAATCAGCCAAATGATTTAAAACGAAAGAGGCTTCATTAACGGCAAATAACTGGGTTGTTTCCAATAGGCCAAGATCGGAACTTTTCACTCTGTATGTATTAAGAGTTTCAACGGTATGGGCGACTCGGGAAGAAAGTTTATCTTTTTGTAAGGCGAGCTGTTCCCACGATCTAAAATCTTTAGTCGCAACTTTGACCTCATCCGGACTCAAACCAAGTGCGGGTGTTTTTAGCAAGAATGCCAAGTTATTAACATCGTCCGGTCGAATCAGGAATCGAACAAAAAATAAAATATCCAGAACTTCCCGCTGCTTAAAGAACTGCCCCTGGCTGTGCACGTAATGAGGAACACCCAATATTTCTAATTGAATCGCCAGGTTGTCTAAATCTCTGTTCGTGCGAGAAAGAACCACTAATTCTTCAAGTTTAACCTCGGGATGTTGTTTAATTAATCGTGTAATTTGTTTTGCAGTTAAAATCGCATTTTCGGCCTTATCACCAATTTCAAACACATTTACGTCTTGTTTTAGCTTTACATTTTCCTTAATCGGCACCATTTTTTGGAACTGTTTATACTGGCGGGAAAAGAACTCGTTGATAAAGTTCAACACACCAGAATGAGACCGATAATTGTTATCTAAGACCTCGATATGTCCCGACGTTTTCAATTCGTTCATTTTGCCATCAAACACGCGCGAATCAGATCCCCTGAAATAGTAAATACTTTGCTGAGGATCGCCCACAAAAAATACACGAGCATTTCCGATTAGCTTGTTTAGCAATGAAATCTGAATCGGACTGGTGTCTTGAAACTCATCAATCATCCAAAAGTCCCACTTTTTCGAAAAAGCTTCAAAAAGATAAGGCTTGGTTTCTAAAATTCTAAAACATAAAGTTTCTATATCAGATATTGAAATCTGCTGAGATTCTTTCTGATCGGCGTCCACTGCCACAAAAAATTTTTCAGCCACGTCTTCGAACGTTGTCTGCATCAATTGAAACGTTTCTAAGAAGTCTTCGTGATAATTTCGATCTCTGAACTCGCGAAGCTTTTTAATGCTAGAAACAAAACCTGATTGCGACAGAATCAGTTCTTCATCCCCTTTTTTTGAAACCATAGGCAGCCGTGCAAGCGTTTCCTCCCAGGCTAGTAAAGCCGGCATAATTTCAACCTCTTCCGAATCCATATTTGGAAAATTTTGAAGTGCGTTCGTCCAAGCATCTGTCAGTTTAGAGCGACGAAGTACATTTAAATGCACCCTAAATTCCGAAATAAACTCACTCTTTAGCTTATGCAAGTATGACGCAAATGTCTGACGATCTAATGCTTTCAGCGAGCCGACCGTCAATCTAAACTGCCTGTAATCACATACTAGTGCATACAATTCCGAAAGTGTGAATGTATCTAGCATCACGGCGGCAAGCGGTTCTTCGTTTACAATTTTTCTAAATAGCTTTTGCTGTCTTCGAGCGATTTCAGAATCGTTTACGACAGTAAAATCTTTTGTAAGACCAAACTCCGATTGGTTTTTTCCAATGAACATGTGCAAAACACCGTGAATAGTTGAAACTAGCAGGTGCGTTTTAGAATTAATAAACTCAAAAAACTCGGCATCGTATGTCTCGATAGCTTTCTTTAAAAGACGCTCATTGATTTCTTGAGTCGCCTTATTAGAAAAGGTTGTCAAAACAATACGTGGCCAAACTTCCATTTGTTTTTTATGGCTATGAAAAAAATTATAAACTTCGTTGATAAGTCGGGTTGTTTTTCCAGCGCCTGCCCCCGCGCGGATTAGTACACTTTTAGCTACAGGTGAGGTGCTCTGCATGACAGCCTCCATTCACAGTACTGACATTTTTTTTCATCTGAAGGATTCGGATAAAAATGCCCACTTCTCATTTCCGTAATCATATTTTGAAATTGAGAAAGAAACTCGGCTTCTACTTTTTCTTTGTCCTCTATCGTACCAATTGTTTTCTTCGCGTAACCAAAATCATAGAGTTTAGGATCGGCCACAGCAAAACCCTTTTTACTGCCTAGATCTGGCAGCTGCCAGTAGCTCAAGTTTTCAACTTTCCCGGCCCAAGACTCTTTTGAATGGTTTTGCACTATATGATTATATAGTAGCAACTGAAATTCCTTATTTTCTATCCAGTTTGCGTAAGATGAATAATTTTTTAAACTCGATTTATAATCTACTAACCAAAGATGATTGGTTTGGGTATTTAAAAGAATTCTATCAATCACGCCGGATATCTTTACAGAATCAACAGTTTCAATTGAACTGAATTCGTACCGCTTCCAATCGTAGTGTATTTCCCATGGCCACTCGACAGCGACACTTTTTAATTCTGGTAAATGGGCTCTAAGCTTAATTTCGTGTTCAATGAATTTAATCACATTTTCGAAATAGGATTTTTTTACCAAATTCCAGGTAGTTTCGCTGAATCCTACCGGAAAAATTGCAGCAAAATCGCTTTGCAGCTTAGCTAGCATTGTCGCTTTATCCACTTCCGAAAACCCAGTCGTCACTAACGGCAAAATATACTGATCCTCTTTTGCAATTAGCTGTTCGAAAATAGAATGATACCAACTACCCTTGTCGCGGGCATTAATATCAAAGCTCTCTGCCTCAACACTTCGCAAACGTAATACTCTTTGAAAATAAAATTTTTGGCGACAATCTAAAAACGTTTGGATCGAAGACGGCGACAAAGAAATCTCACTTAGCGAGAAATGCTCCACCGGCGAGGCTAGTTCTGGCTTGGCATCCCATCGTTGCACATCGATTTTATAGTCTTGCTCGCGTTGATGTATCCACTGTGAATCTTGATTTGAAATTAACAAATCCCATGCTATTTGAGCGGGTAAGTCCATTTCCTTTTCAAACAAACGTTGCTCAAACGCCCTATTTTGCCATTGCGGCGCCGGGTTTTGAATACGTGAATCAATGGCCTTGTAGGGATAAGACATCACAACCGACTCGCTAACTTGAGTCAGTAAATCCTCTAATAAGAATGAGTTCACACTTAGATCAGGATGTTCTAAATACACTCCCAGCTCACTGCCCAAAGTAAAAATATCTTCAGGCGGAATTGCTTCCTTAAATTGACTCGCGAACGCCCCTTCATCTAGACCCAATACGAATACCTTTTTTTGATCAAAGACCGAAACTTGCGACAAAGAGGTTAATTGAATTCCAGTTAAGTCTTTTGCATTTACGGTGACACTAGATTGTAATGCAATCACTTCGATTTGCTCTACCCACTCTCTAGGTAAAAGTCTCACAGACGGCGAAGATGAATCTAACAACGTATTGATGATTTTTTCTTTGCGTTCCCCTAAACCATCTCGCTCCCAGCAAATTTCTGTCTTTCGAACAAACTCTAATGCCGAAATTTCTGTTTCTCGTATAGACAGAAGAGCCTCTAAACTAATTGACAAATGCTGCAAAAAAAAGCCAGGCAACCATTTCTGAACAAGATTCAGAAAATTTTCAGTGGTCAAAAAGGGGGAATTTAATTTTTCCTCGATCTTGGCGAACTGATTTTTTTTATCGGCACGGCTAAAGCAATTCAACGACTCTTTAACAGACGAGAACTCGATTTCGTTTTTGAAAAAGGATAGGTCAGACAATAGCTCACGAACATCATGAAATTCAAGATAAGTCGATTTTTTAGTTTGGTTGACCGGGATACCTTCTGCCAATAGCTGCCACTGCAACACATCTGAATACTTTCGGATATCCGGCGCGACTATCGCCATTTGCCGCCAAGGAATCCCCGACGCGCCCCATGTTTTGATTTGCCCAACGGCAAAACGACTCTCAGAAACTGCAGAAGAAAACTTCCTAAGTTCTATTTGAGCGGTGCAGAATCCGTCTTTGGCTTTATTTTCTAATTTATCAAAACGCTCGTAGGCCTGAATCAAATGTTCATATTGCTTATCAAATGCATGAGCAACTTGGAATAATACGATCTCGTGATTCTTCGCTAGTTTTTGCAGGACGCTGGCTTCCAGCATCCCGTACTCTACACCAAGATCGAAATAAAATCGGTCCATAGGTAATTGAAGATCTACTAAATCAGCCGTCTGCAATTGAGCCACAATCCAATCTTCACACACTATTTGAGCCTCTAAAAAGAAAGAAAGGAAAAGTCGATTCAATAACAAATCTGGCTTCAATCGCAGCTTACGCTCGTCCGAAATATTTAACCATTCATCTAACTTGGTTTCATCCAAATCAGGATCAAACAATAACGAAGCATAGTAGGTAATACTGCGAAGACGACTTTTTTCATCAATTACATCTAAACCTAAATCAGTCTTGAGAGCGTGTAGTTTGCGGCGCAAAAATACCTCAGCAAATTCACGCGAAACTATTTTAAACTCAGGGAATGTGCGTTCATGAATCATGCGAAAAAAAGATCGATGCCATTGAACACTGAGATCTAAAAAATAACCGTCACGAGACAATATATACTGAGACATATAGTCACGATCACTGGCTTTAGAAACTATCCACGACTCTTTTTCGACATCTGTTTTTTGGAAGTGTTCCCAAATCTGATTTTTTGAATTTATTTTAATCAGTTTTAGCACATCTACTTACCTTCGTTGATGGCCTCAAACACAGGCCGTTAACGGCGTTGTTTTAGGTTTCTTTTTTTTCCATCTTTTGAATAGAAATTAAAGTTGGCGTCAACGGATAAGTCAATACTTAAGCTTAAAAGAATCTGATCTTCTGGCGTTTGCCCGGGATATTCTCCCGCTTCCGTTTTAAACATCGCTGCATCGACGTTTATGAATAAAAAGCTAAAACCGGCGCCCAGGGTGGAATAGCCCTGACTAGAGCCAACTCGTAAATCGATTAGAGGAAGCGACAGTTCAAAACCCGTGTGCAGTTTTTTGCCAATCTGCACGCCCGTATCGTTAATATGTCGGTATTCAAAACCACCTGATAAATCAATACCAGGAAGATCCAGTAATAAACCGACTCCCGCT
>JADHED010000698.1_pt1 | contig 35729 bp, 28 predicted proteins | sample 8952041 | NCBI WGS metagenome assembly JADHED01 (sample SAMN16124423, study PRJNA663239) | bioreactor sludge metagenome | isolation source: sludge (control) | place: India:Bengaluru | collected 2018-09-08 | reverse complement strand
CGGCGGAGAGTTCGGCCTCGAGTTCGCGCAGCCTGTCGCGGTCGCGGTCGCGGTCGGCCAGCGCCGCGTCGAGCGCGTCCTCGCGTTCGCGCAGGCGCCGCTCCAGGTCGGTGTGGGTGCCGAGCGCCTCCTCGAGCGCCTCGCGCAGGCGCTGCAACTGGTCGTGCGCATCGTCGAGCGCGCGCTGCTGCTGCTCGACGGTGACCGCCGCGGCCTGCAGCCGCGCGACCTGCTGCCGGACGTCCACGAGCGCCAGGTGCTCGCGCTGCTGCTCCTCGGCGGCCTGGCGCAACGCCTGCACTTCGGCCGCGCCGTCGGCGGCCGCCTGCTGCGCGCCGGCCAGCTGTTCACGCAGCCCGGCGAGTTCCGCGTCGCGCTCGGCGACCACGCGCAGCAGGTGCTGTTCACGGGCGCTCGTCACCTCCAGCGAAGAGCGCATCGAGGCCGCATCGTCCTCGTGCGCCCGCACCTCGTCCTGCAGCCTGGTGAGCTGCTCGCCGGCCTGGCGGAGGCTCGCCTCGGCGGCTTGCAGGGCTTCGTTCTGGGTGAGCAGCTGCTGGTCGCGCTCCCTGACGGTCTGCTCGAGCAGCGCCCGCGTCCGCTCGTGTTCGTCCAGGCGGTCGGGGAGGCCGGCCTGCAGGATCAGCTTGCGCTGCAGCTCGGCCTGGATGGCGCTCCACGCCACCTCGTGGACGGCCTCGCGGACGTCGGCCTCGGCCAGCCGGTCGCGGACCTCGGCGTGGGCGGCCTGTTCGCGCGTGAGCGTGCCGCGCAGCGATTCGAGTTCGGCCCGGATGGCGTCGGCGTCGGGCGAGCCGCCGACGGCCGCGAGCGGCAGCTCGACCTCGGCGGCCACGCCCTGGCGCGCGGGCGCCGGGGTGGCGGCCGACACGGCCACGCGCATCGCGCCGAGCAGCACCGTGGTGTCCTGCTCGCGGGCCATCGGCACGGCGCGAATCTCGAAGGTCTTCGGGGTGCCGTCGAGGCCGCGGCCGGGGAAGCGCGCCAGCCCCGGCGCGCCCTGGCACACGCGGGTGACGAAGGCGCGAAGATCCGCCGAGGCCGCCGTGTCGCACAGCGTCAGCAGCGAGCGGCCGACGATGTCGCTGGCGCCGCGGGCGGCGACCACGGCGAGGCCCGCCACGTTCATGGCGAGCACGGTGGCGTCGGCGCCGACGAGCACCACGCTGGCGGGCACCGACTCGATGATGGCGCGCAGGCGCTGCTCCTTGGCGCGCAGCACGGCCACCTGCGCGGCCAGCCGGGCGGTGGCGGCGGCGGCCCGCACCACGTCTGGCAGCCGCTGGAGGTCGTGTTCGCCGAGGACGGCCGCGACGCCCAGCCGCTCGCACATCGCCAGCGGCGGCGGGGCCTCGCCGGTCAGCAGCACCACCGGCGTCGGCACCGTCTGGTCGCGCAGCGCCTTGACGGCGGCGGCCACGGCCGCCGGTCCCCGCGCGTCGGTCAGCACCAGCACGTCCGGGCGCGCGGCCTGGGTCTGCTCGGCCGGCGTCGTCCACCAGGAGTCGTCGGCCTGGGTGACGCGCAGGTCGGCCAGGGTGGAAACCGCGGGATGGGCGGCCGGGGCGACCACCAGCACGCGCGGCGGCGCCGCGTCGCCGGGCAACGGGGGGCGGCGGGCGAGCACCCGGGCGACGGCCGCCGGCGCCTGCAGGTAGAACTCCTTCTGCTTGGTCAGCGTGTCGTCGGCGCCGGCCACCAGCGCCTCGGCCGTGAGCGCGTCGGCGCCTGGCCGCACCAGCGCCAGCAGCACCGTCCCGGGGGCTGCCGCGCGCAGGTCGGCGAGGGCCCGAAGCGGGTCGTGTGTTGGAGGGGCGGTGTCCACGAGCACCGCGTCGGGGACCGGCGCGGTGCCGAGGGCCTGCAGCACGTCCTTGACGCTCGCGCACGCCTCCACGCGCACCGGCGGCGACAGCCGGTCCAGCGCGCGTTGCGCGAGGTCGGCGTCCGAGAGGTGGGCCGTCAGGTACAGGAGGCGCATCGGCGGGCCCGGGCTCACCAGTCGTTGTCGGCCAGCAGCGACCGGAGCGACTCCCGGTCGTTGGCGAACAACGTGATCAGCGTGGCGCCCGGGGGCGGGCCAGGTGGCGCGGGCGCGATCGGCGCCGTGGTGGCCTCGTCAGGGGCCGGCGGCGGAACGATCGCGAACTCGCCGGTGGCGGGGCGGGCGAAGCCTGCCGGGGCCTCGTCGCGCGCCGTCACGCTCCACAACGATTCGTCGCAGATGGAGATGTCCTGGTCGAAGGCCACGGCGGTGCGATAGACCAGTCCCTGCTCCCCGAACGTCGAGACGCTCGAGCGGACCACCGACCCCTTCAGCACCAGCGTGGCGTCGTCGGCCACGAACTTGAGCCGGATGGGCGAGCCGGGCAGCAGGCGGGTCTGGGTCTCGAGCAGCACCCCGCGGCGCGACAGGTCGACCAGGCGGACGTCCGGCCCGGCCAGGAGCCGGGCCTTCAGGTTCGGCACCGACGCTGCGGGCACGCGGGGCGACGAACGGCGGTCGGCGCCGTTGGGTTCTTCGTCTGGGGAGGGCAGCGTGTGCATGGGTGGCCCGGCCTGCGGTCTGTCGTATAGGGAATCGGCACCGCGCCAGCACGGCATTAGGTGGGCGGCCGTGGACGAATGCGCCATTTCGTCGGGCGGGCGCCGATGGAAAACGGGCCACCACAACTCCTTGGGGATCGCCTCGTCGCGTACGCGTCCGGACGTGGGAGGGGAGGCCGCTGAGAGCTGGTAGGCTGTGCGCCATGCGCTACTTCCTCACGGGGGCGACGGGCTTCATCGGCGGCGTGCTGGCGCGCCAGCTCGTCGAGGCGGGGCACGAGGTGCGGGCGTTGGTGCGGGCACCGGCGCGGGCCGAGGCGCTGCGGCGCCTCGGGGTGGAGCTGCACGCGGGCGACATCACGGCGCCCGAGACGTTGCGGGTGCCGATGGCGGGTGTCGACGGCGTGTTCCACGTGGCGGCCTGGTACGCGATTGGGGGGCGCGGCCGGCACCTGGCCTACGCGGCCAACGTGGAGGGGACGCGCCACGTCCTGCAGGCGATGCGGGCGGCGGGCGTGCCGAAGGGCGTCTACACCAGCACGATCGCGGTGCACTCGGACACGCGCGGGCAGGTGGCCGACGAGACGTGGCGGCACGACGGCCCCTGGATCAGCGAGTACGAGCGCACCAAGTGGATCGCGCACTACGAGGTGGCGTTGCCGATGGCGGCGGGCGGCCTGCCGCTCGTGATCGTGCAGCCGGGGGCGGTCTACGGGCCCGGCGACACCAGTTCGGTGCGGGCGGCGATTCTCGACTTCCTGCGCGGCCGGCTGCCCGTGCTGCCGTCGGGCACGGCGATGTCGTGGGCGCACGTCGAGGACGTGGCGCGCGGGCACGTGCTGGCGATGGAGCGGGGGCGGCCGGGGGAGAGTTACATCCTGGCGGGGGAGGCGCTGAGTTTCGTCGAGGTGTTCCGGCGGGCCGAGCGGTTCACGGGCGTGCGTGGTCCGCGCGTGCATCCGCCGCCGGCGATCACGCGGGTGCTCGCCGGCCTGATGGGCCTGGTGGACCCGTGGCTGCCGGTGCCGCCGACCTTCACGGGCGAGGGGCTGCGGCTGATGGCCGGCACCACGTACCTGGCGTCGTCGGCGAAGGCGGAGCGTGAGCTGGGCTACGTGAGCCGGCCGTTCGACGAGGGGTGGCGCGAGACGCTCGCGCACGAGCTGCGGCTGCTTGGGCGCGCGGTGCCGGGGGCGACGGGCTGACGGGGTGCTGGGGCGCGCTGGGGCGCGCCGTGCCGTTGCGATCGTCGGGTGGGATGGCTTAGAATCAGGGTTCTTCGTACGGCCCGCCGTGCTGGGAGGTCGTTCAACGGTAGGACACGTGGCTCTGGACCACGTTATCGGGGTTCGAATCCCTGCCTCCCAGCCACTTCAAATCATTCCAACAAAACAACTTAGCGTTCTCAGTGTTTTCGAGGCCTCCCGGCCCTGAGACACAACTGAGACACGGTGTGCAAGATCTCGGGGTCTGAGGCATGCGATGGGCCTTCCGACCCATGGCTGGGGTCCGTCATTCGCCGGCCAATTCGCTGACCTTGCCGGCGCCGGTCATCCGAGGCTCCGGGTGACGTGCCCGAGACCACGTCATCGGGGAGGACGCTGTTGCTCCGAGGTGAGTTAGGTGATCGTCCGCGAGGACGGAGTCAGTCCGGCCAGGGGGCTGTCGCGCCGACCCGGTGTCCGGACAGACGAACCGTACCCGCCCTCGCGGCGATCGGCATCGCGCGCGGGTCCGGTGTTCGGTGGACGGGTTGCACTCAACGATTCGTCAGGTCAGACTGGACGAGTTTCTTGGGCTAGCGAATCGGCAGGACCCCACGTCGGTCCTGAACGCTCCGTGCTGCCGGCGACCGAAGGCCCGAACTCGCGAAGCCCTGGATCGACGGCAATGCCGAGCGAACACGATTTCAGCCAGGCGAACGACACACGGTACGCCAAGCGACCAGGAGTCCGTCGCGTGCGACCGAAGCTGGTTCACCAGTTCCTCGTCGTGCTCGTGGGCACCGACCCCTTGGTGTGGCGCCGGATTCAGGTCCCAGAGAGGTACTCGTTCTGGGACCTTCACGTCGCGATCCAGGACGCCATGGGCTGGCTCGACTACCACCTGCACGAGTTCCGGTTGGTCGATGCCCGCGAGCGGGAGGTGGTGTCCATCGGGATCCCCACCGACGAGGACCCGGAGGCGCGCCCGGTCATTCCCGGCTGGGACGTTCGTGTATCGACGTTCTTCGACCGAAGGGCCTGGCACGCGCCGCACGCGATGTACGCGTACGACTTCGGTGACGACTGGGAACATGTCGTCGTCCACGAGGGCATGGAGAATGCCGAAGACGGCATGAAGTACCCCCGCTGTGTGTCGGGCGCGAGGCGCTGTCCGCCGGAGGACTGCGGAGGCGTGCACGGCTACGCCGAGTTCCTCGAGACGGTCGCCAACCCCGCGCACCCGGAACACGAGTCGACATTGCGATGGGTCGGCGGCCGGTACGATCCCGACGAGTTCGACCCGAACGCGGTCAAGTTCGACGATCCGCGGAAGCGGTGGAAGAAGGCGTTCGCCAAGTAGAGGCGCTCTGCCTTCCCACCGCGCTGAGGACTCAGTCTCCGAAGATCTCCTCGAGTCCGTGCGCGCATCTCGCCTGGAGCAGGTCGGGTGCAACGGCGCGGTCCTTCGGAATCCGCACGGCCGCTCGGTGCACGCGTCCGTCACCGACCCTCGCAGTCGGGCCAGCCGTCTCAGCGTCGTTGTCGGCAAGCCCGGCCGTAGTTCCGTCGAACAGACGGCTGCCGGAGGAACCGGAACGCGCTCATCACCGACACGTTCGCGGCTGCCGCCAGTTGCGAAGCGTTCCGGTACCGGCCCCGGGGCGCCGAGAGCAGGGTCTCAGGCAGGTCCGGTGCCAGGAGCACCTTCAGCATCCACTGATTCAGGTCGGAGAACAGGGGTTGTCCGATCGACTGGGCGGCGACCCGGTGGGACGCTCGCGGCGGCTCGGCGTTCAAGCCCTCGAGCCCCTCTCCGCGGAACAGCCGGAACCCGTCGAAGTCGACCACCCCAGCCGCCACCTCGGGCGCATACTCCCCTGCGAACTCGAGCACCGCGGCAGCGGCTCGCGCTGGGATCCTTGGCGCGGCGATGACCGCGAGCGGGTGGTGGCGATCGCCGGCGGCCCGTACCGCTTGAAGTGCCACTTGCGACCACAGAGGCACCAGGCGGTCGCTTCGTCCTTCCGCGGCCAGCTTGACCTCGACCTCATCCGAAATGCGCTGTCGACTGACGAGCAGGTCCGGCCGCCTATCGTTGGCGAGGGCTGGGCCAGCGGCGACCTTCCAGCCGTGCGCGGAACAGCCCGGCGACGAGTTCCTGGGCCTGATGCTCGCGACTCGCCGAACCCCGAGCCTCCACGGCTGCAAGCTTGTCTACGTCAGCCACGCCATGCATGCGTCGCGGTGGCAAAGCAAGGGCAAGTTCGAGCGACCGCTCTTGTCGATGACCTCACGCGCGTCGACGCGCCGCCGGAACAGCACATCGGCTCGCGGCGCCGGCGGGCGGGTCTTGGCTCGTCCGGGCTGCACGGCGGCGGCCTGGCGAGGCCGTGCCTCCAGCGCCGACCCCTGCGTTGTGCCTGCATCGGCTGACGGCACTCGACTGCGCCGGTGGAACTTGACCCCCTGCGGTTTGCAGACGCAGAATCGCGCCCGGGCGGTGCCTCGCAGGGTGCAGCCTGGCGCGCTGGCAGGCAGATACCGGCAAATGGCACCGGAGTCCCACAGAGCGCTGAGGTGAGGCCGCCACACCCGGGGGTTGCCGATGACCATACCTCTCCTCTTGATCGTGTACGCGTTGGGGTTGTCGATCGCCGTGGCGCGCGCCGGTTACCGCTCGGGGGGCGCGCGCACGAGTGACGCGCCGCTTCCGTCTCCGACGCGGGTCCTGATCGTGGGAGCCACCGGAGGAACGGGCCGCCGACTCGTCGAACAGGCGTTGGAGCGAGGCTTCCGGGTCACCGCCCTGGTGCGGCACCCGTCGAAGCTCCAGGTGGAGCATCAGCGCTTGACCGTCATCAAGGGAGACGTGCTCGACGCGGTTTCGCTCGACGCCGCGATGCAGGGGCAAGAGGCGGTGCTCTCCGCCCTCGGCCACAAGCGCTACTTCTATCCGAACCGCATCCTGTCCGAGGGCACGAGAAACGTCCTGCGCGCGATGGGGACGCATGGCGCACGCCGGTTCGTGTGCATGAGTTCACTGGGCATCGGCGACAGTGCGGGGCGTATGGGCCTCTACTACACGCTCCTCGTGATCCCGCTGATCCTGCCTTTCTACTTCTGGGACAAGGCACGCCAGGAGCGGGCCGTCGCGGGAAGCACCTTGGACTGGACGATTGTGCGGCCCGGAGCACTCACGAACGGCTCGAAGCGCGGCAGCGTTCAGCACGGCGGCCATGTCGGCAGTTTCATCTGGACCGTCAGCGTACCCCGTGCCGACGTCGCAGCCTTCATGATCGATCAGCTTGCATCGAGTGCCTACCTGAGAACGGCGGTCGGCGTCGCATGAGCCTGCTGCACTGCCGTCCGACAACAGCGGGCAGCCGACGACGCTCCCCGCCGCCGCTGGTACCGGGCGTTTCCAATCCAACAGCAGTCGAGGCAGGGCGCGACCATGTCAAGAGAACCTGACCTGCGGCAGGCCATACCGTTCCTCGCCGTGTCGAACATGCAGGATTCGCTGCGGTTCTACGCCGACGGTCTGGGTTTCGAGATAGCCGACACGTGGGAGGACGAGGGGACGATCCGGTGGTGCAGATTGGTGCGCGGCGGCGCCGCCCTGATGCTCCAGGACTTTCGCAGGGACGGCGGTAGGACCTGGTCACCCGAAGGTCCGCTGGGTCTCGGGGTGTCGATCGTGTTCTTCTGCGGCGACGCGTTGTCGGCGTACCGGGAGTTCACCGCCCGAGGACTCGCGCCTTCGTTGCCCTTCGTGGGCAACGGCATGTGGGTCACGTCCTTACGTGACCCCGACGGCTACAGCGTCGAATTCGAGAGTCAGACGGATGTACCTGAGGGCACCACGTTCAACGACGAGCCGGCCGATGCCCCGGGGTAGCGACAGCAGGCACCGCGCGGGGCGCTGACGCAGCGGGGGCGAGCCTTCGTCCCCCCTGGGCACGTCCCTCGATTCCCCCCCATTTTCCCCTTCTTCCTGGGGATTCCCCCGGTCGCCGCAGCGTCGACACTGGTCCTGCCTGGATACGGTTGCCGCCGCCGGCGACCCGAGCCTGCCCCGCCAGGAGAAGGGACCGGTCCAATGAGACGCTCGCTGACGATCCTCGCCGCGGCCATCAGCCTGCCCCTGGTGCTTCCCGCGCCTGCGCTGGCGCAGCTCGGTGGAAGCCACACGCTTGGCGACTACGGCGTGGGGTCGGGGTCGCAGGCGCTCCCTGGCTGGTACGCGTCGCTGTTCTACTACCACTACGACACGGACACGATCAAGAACGCCGAGGGAAAGACGGTCAACCGTTCGCCCGACGCACCAGCCAGCCTGGGCCTGACCGCCTTCGCTCCCATCCTGTCCTACGTCGGCAAGTCGAAGATCCTCGGCGCCAACTACGGGATCCTCGTCGTCATTCCGCTTGCCAACGGGTCGCTGGAGGCGCCCGCCTTCGGCCTGGCTCAGGGCATCGGCACCGGGCTCGGCGACGTGCTGTTTCGTCCCCTTGACCTGGGCTGGCACACCAAGAGGGCAGACGTCAACGCGGGACTCCAGTTCTACGCGCCAACCGGCCGCTACGCCGCAGGCGCCGGCGACAACATCGGCAAGGGCATGTGGACCTACGAGCCGTTCCTGGGGGCGACCGTGTATCTCGACGGGAAGCGGACCTTCAGCGTCGCGACGACCGCCTTCTGGGAGGCTCACGGAACGAAGAAGGACAGCGACACGAAGGTGGGCAACATCCTCACCCTCCAGGGGGGCACCGGCAAGTCGCTCCTCGGTGGCGGCCTCGTCGTCGGCGCGGCGTACTACGCGCAGTGGAAGCTGACCAGGGACCAGCTGAGGACGTTCGTCTTCCTGGGCGAGCCGATCTCCGTCGGTCCCGAGGCGAAACACCGGGTCTTCGCGATCGGGCCCGACGTCACGCTGCCGATCGCCACGAAGGCGAAGCTGTTCGCCCTCGTCAACATCCGCTACATGTGGGAAACGGGCGCCCGCGTGAGGACGCAGGGGTCCGCCCTGCTCGTGACGACGACCTTCCCGGTGCCCAGCGTGAGACTGAAGTAGGAGGCCTTCGTCGTGACGCGCGAGGAGGCTCCAGGGATGCGTGCGTCCGCTCGCATGTCCCCCGTGTCCCCCTGTTCTTCGGGATCCGGTCCTACGACGCCGCGGAAGGGGCTGTGGGCGAGCGCCAGGGTTTCCGTGCGCGCCCTGTCGTCGCACCCGGGAGGAGTCCCATGAAACGAGGACTCGCCGCGTCCGCGCGCCTCGTCCTGGCCGTCCTGCTGCTGGCGCTGGTGCCCGCACGGGCCCGGGGCGAGCCGCTGCCACCCGACATCGTCGTGATGGCCAACGGTGACCGGTTGACGGGCGAGATCAAGTCGCTGTCGAAGGGCAGACTCTCGCTCGACGTGAGCGCGACCGGGCTCGTCAGCATCAAGTGGGACCAGGTGGTGGCCGTGACGGCCGGGCGGCTGTTCGAGGTGGAGACGAAGGGCGGGGACCGACTGCTCGGCACGCTCGCGCCCGCCGGCGCCGGGCAGGTCGTCGTGGCTGGGGACGAGCGACAGTCGACGCTTCCTCTCGAGTCGATAGTCAGCCTGGTGCCCATCCACCGATCGTTCCTGCGCCGGCTCGACGGGTCGATCAACATCGGGGGCAGCTACACTCAATCGAGCGGGGTCGCGCAGCTGTCGCTCGCCCTGACCGTCACTGCACGGCGACCGTCGTTCGAGTGGCGTCTCTCGGCCGACGACTACGTCACTTTCAAGAACGACGGGGCGACCACGCAGCGCGTGTCCGCGAGCATCGGGTACTCACGATCCCTGTCGCGCCGCTGGGCGGCCTTCGGCGGCGGCCAAATCGAGCGGAACGCGGAACTCGGCTTCACGCTGCGGAGCACGCTGATCGGAGGCCTCGAACGGACGCTGCTCCGGACGAACAGGAGCGACCTGGTGGTGGGCGTGGGGCTGGGTGCCTCCCGCGAGGTGCCCGTGGAAGGCAGCACCGACACGCTGGTGCTGGCTGGGCTGAATCTCCGGCACTCCTTCTTCACGTACCGCACGCCGAAGACCAGCCTGGAGACGAAACTGACGGCCCTGCCCATTCTCAACCAGCCCCGGCGCTGGCTGATACAGGCGAGCAGCAGTGTCTCGCGCGAACTGTTCAAGGACTTCGCGGTCGCCGTCACCCTCTACGAGTCGTTCGACAGCCGGCCGCCCAGCGCCGACGCCAGCCGAAACGACGCCGGCGTCACGCTGTCGGTGTCCTTCGTCTTCTGAACACTTGCCACTCGCACAGCCGAGACGTGGGGTCACGCCGCGTGTTCCGTCGGCTCCGCCGCGTCAGAAGAGCGCCGTGACCAGCCGCGTCAGCACGTCCTCCAGCGAGAAGGCCGTCAGTGTCAGGGGCAGAAGCGGCGCGGCGGTCACCGCCGCGAGGGTGGTCACGTCGTTCATACCGAACGGCACGAGGCGCATGTCGCGCACGACGGCGAAGCTGTTCCCCAGGTCGGCCAGCGACTGGAGGTCGCTCGTGCCGAGCAGCTCGCCTCTCTCCCGGACGTCGTCCTGAATCCACCGCCGTTCGAATCCGATGACGTACCGATTGGCCAGCAGGCCGTACTCGGCCAGGCCTTTCCGCCTTGCGCGGTCGAGCGCGGGCGTGAACATGACGAGCGGTCCGAGGATGAAGAGCACGACCGCCGCGATCAGCGCGGCCGCATCCACCCTGAACGAAAGCAGAGGCTGCGCGTCGTACAGGACACGGCTGGCGATGACCCCCGAGAGCAAGGCGCCCTGGGCGGCGAAGACGGGCTGAAACGCCTGCGCGCTCCCGCCAATGAAACCAATGCCGCCCGCGCGATCCGGATGCGCGGCCGACAGGTGCAGGTCCAGCCTGGAGACCCGCCACAGCAGGCGGAACCAGAGCAGGAGGCGAATCGCCCACCTCGCCAAGATGAACTGGAAGACCGGGAGGCTCACGAGGACGTACCAGTAGCCGGCGACGGTGAGCTGAATCCCTCCCTCCGCGGGAGTCGCATACCAGCTGGCTGCCCCCTCCAGCGCGACCTGGCGCCGACAGGCCACATCGTCGGGCAGGTCGTGGCGCTGGGAATCCCCAACTGCAGGGGAGTAAATAGGGGGGAAATGAGGGGGCCGCGGGTCTCCACGCCGGCGCATGCCGCGGCGAGTTCGATGCGCGGCCACGTCGTCGTGCAGTTCAGCGTGTTGAAGCGGCTTGGTACCGGAAGTCCTCCCGTCGACGGGGACGACATTCCGGCGCCTCGCAGGAGTCGCTCCATTCGCCCCCCTGAGACACGATGAGACAAACTGCACAGGAGCGACGCGAACAGAGGAGAGCCCACGCGAACGCCAGCGACCGCGCGGCCACGCCCGCCAACGACGCGACGTTGTGCCGCAGCCTGATCAACCTCCGGAGCTTCGTGACGAGAGGAACGACTGCATGATCAAGAGACGGGATTTCCTGACCGCATCGGTAGCGGTGGCCGCACCGCTGGTGATCCGCCCGGCAGCCGCAGCAGTTGGCGCGCGCCGTTTCGACGCCGCCGCGCGGATTCGATCACTCGAAGTCGGCCAGGCGCGTCTGGGCGTGTGTTTCCTCGACACCGCCACGGGCGACGTCAGCGGCACCCGCATGGAAGAACGCTTCGCGATGTGCTCGTCGTTCAAGCTGCCGATGGTCGCCGCCTCCCTGCGCGAGGCAGACCACGGCCGCCTGGATCTCGAGGAGACGCTGACCTACACGGAAGCGGACCTTCTCCCCTGGGCGCCGGCGACGCGCAAGCACCTGGGCAAGGGCGGCATGAGCATCGCCGCGTTGGCGCAGGCGGCGCAGGAATTGAGCGATGGCGTTGCGGCCAACCTTCTGGTCAAGCGTCTGGGGGGGCCGGCAGCCGTCACGGCGAAGTTCCGCGACATGGGCGACACGGTGACCCGACTCGACCGGTATGAACCGGATCTCGGGCTGGTACTTTCCGCCGACCTTCGAGACACCACCTCGCCTCTGGCGATGGCACAGCTCGTTCGGCGAATCACGACCGGTTCCATCTTGCAGCGCGGTTCGCGGGACCGCCTCCTCCAATGGATGCAGAACACGAACACCGGCTCCAGGAGGCTGCGTGCGGGTCTCCCGGCCGAATGGCGTTCCGGGAACAAGACCGGCACGGGCCGCGCCGAGGGCACGACCAACAAGTGCAACGACGTCGCCATCACCTTTCCGCCCGGCAGGAGCCCGATCGTCATCGCGGCCTATTTCGACAGCGGCGAGTACACCGAGCAGACCGAGGCCCGGCACGAAGCGGTCCTCGCTGAAGTGGGGAGGATCGCTGCCCAGTGGGCCATGGCCGGCGAAGGATGAGGGCAGCCCGCGCGATCCGCGCACGCGATGTCGGGTTTTCCCGGGCGGTTGCGATCTCACGGGCGGAGGTCCCCAACATGCCGACTCACCCGCTCGCCCGCTCGCTGTCCCTGCTCGCGCTCGCCCTGATCGTCCTGGCCGCGTCCGCGGCGCCGGTCGCCGCGCAGGACCCCTACGGTCCTCTCTCGAAGTGGAGCGCCGTGGGGTCGGCCGGCGCCATGGACGACTCGAGCGTCGGCCTGCTCACGATCGAGGGCGCGGCCGCGTGGTTCCGGACGACCGCACCGGCGCAGTCGATCGGCGTGCTCCGGTTCCCGATCGACCGCATCACCAGCTACGTCTGCGTGAACGGCTCCTGCGGCAACTACCCCAAGCTCACGATGAGCCTGACGTTCGTGAAGAACGACGAGCAGGCGTACGTGAGCGCCGTGATCTACAAGGTGAATCCGACCAACGGCGCGGTGTCCTCGTACCGGGCCGTGAACACGCTCGACGCCCCGGCCGGCCAGGGCGGGCAGTCGGTGAGCCGGACGTTCACGTGCTCGTCCCCGTGCTTCGACCCCGCATTCATCCACTTCGTCGAAGTCGTGCTCTGGAAGCCGCTGGCCACGAGCGCGCCCAAGCTGATCGCCCTGTCGATTCAGCAGGGATTCTGAACCTGCCGCGTGCGCCGGGCGGAGCGGCTCCGCCCGGTGTTCGGCGTGGCGGTCGGTGAGGTACCCACGGGCGCCGCGTCCCCAGGCACGCGATTCTCGGGGGTCCCGCAGCGAGCGTCGACGCGAGCAGGACGCCGCGTCGCGCCTGTCCCTACTGCTCGACGAGCTCGACGCGGCGGTTCTTGGCGCGTCCGTCCTCCGTCCTGTTCGATGCCACCGGCGCCGCCTGCCCGCATCCGACCGCCTTCAGCCGCGCCGGCGCAATGCCGTACGTCGTCGTCAGCGCCTTCACCACGGCCCCGGCCCGGTCGTTCGACAGCGCCATGTTCTGCTCGAAGACACCGACGGAATCGGTGTGCCCCACCACGAGGAGCTTGAGGGCGGGACTGGACGTCAGGAGCTTGGCGACTTCCGCGATGGCGGCCTCCGACTCGGGCTTCAGCGTGGACTTGCCGGTGTCGAACAGGATGCCGTAGACGGCGACGTGCCCGGTCTCCTGGAGATCGGTCTTGAATGCCGCGGCGTCGGCGACCACCTGCTGCTCCATCGCCTTCTTCTCGACGATGTGCACGTGGATACGGCCGCCGCCGGGATAGCCGCTGATCTGGGTCCAGATCTCGCGCCCGTCCCGCACGAACTTCCCAACGACATAGGACTGCGGATCGATGACCACGATGGTGCCGCCGGCATCCTTGATGGCGGCTTCGTAGTTCCTCATGATGGCCAGGTTGCTCGTCCCGGTGTTCCCGGTGTCCCGGAAGTACGTCACCGCGATGTGCCGCCCTTCGATCGGCGTGTCCGCCTTCGCTCCCACCTTGGTGCGGAAGGTGAACAGGTCGAACGCCGTGTCCGTGCACTCGCCGAGGTGATAGCCCGCCATCCGCTTGGGGAACAGCTCCGGATCCTTGCACCCGCGTTTGTCCTGGGGGCCGGGCTGGGCCTGGGCGAGCAGTGGAATGAGAAGAACAGCACAGAGGGAGGAAACGACGACGCAACGAGTCCGCATGGGTCCTCGGCCGGGGGGGGGGCAGGTCGGTGCCATGTTGCCGGGGATCGGCACGCTGGTCAACCGGGGTGGGGTGTGCCGGGCATGTAAAAGATGTTTGACATTCCGGCCCGCGAGCTGTAAAACATGTTTTACATTCCCTGGAGGCCACCCGAATGTCACACGCCGAACGCTACGCCTGGATGTCGCTCGTCGCCTGGAGCGGCATTCTGTTCTTCCTGCTCGTCCGTTTCACGACGGGCGTGGAGGTCCTGGGCCAGTCGCTCGGGGCCACCCTCGTCGAGCAGTCCCCGGGCCGCCTGCTGCGCACCTACCTGGGCCTCGCCGTCGCCGCCATCGTCGCGGAGAGCGCGATCGCGGCCGTGCTGGCAGCCCGCCGCAGCCGCGGCATCGAGCGCGACGAGCGCGACGTCGCCATCGAGGCGCGGGCCAACCTCGCGGCCTACTGGTTCACGGGCGCGGCGCTGAACGTCGTCGTGATCCACGTTCTCGCCGGCGCCGCGTACGGGCTGCCCTTCCTGGCCTGGTTCGACCTCACCAACCTCACGGGCGTCGCGTTCGTGTTGTTGCTGGTGCTCACGCTGGCCCAGGTGGTCCAGCGCGTTGCCACCCTCTGGGCGTACCGAGCGCGATGAGCACCGAGAAGGGACGCGTCATGAACAACATCCGCGATCTGCGCACGAAGAAGGGCCTCAGCCAGGCGGCGCTGGCCGAGCAGGTCGGGGCCACGCGGCAGACCATCAACGCCATCGAGCAGGAGAAGTACGCGCCGTCGCTCGAACTGGCCTTCCGGATCGCCAGGGCGTTCGACGTGCCGTTCGAGGACGTGTGGAGGTTCGCCCCGTGACGCACGCCGGGGCGGTTGCGCGGGCCCGCGTCAGGCCCCGGGACCGCGCGCCGGCCGTCACCGACCGGGCCGCGTGCAGGACGGGAGGTCTGCGGTAGAGTAGCGGCTCACCCATGCAGCACGTCGGCCGGCCGCAGCGGCGCGAGCCGCACCCGCGCCAGGACAAGGAGCCCCCGTGACGCCGAAGAACACGATCTGCCTCTGGTTCGACAAGGATGCCCTCGACGCGGCGCGCTTCTACGCGGCGACGTTCCCCGACAGCGAGGTGACCGCCGTCCACGTCGCGCCAGCCGACTATCCGGGCGGCAAGGCGGGCGACGTGCTCACCGTCAACTTCACCGTGATCGGCATCCCCTGCCTCGGTCTCAACGGCGGCCCGGTGTTCAAGCACAGCGAGGCCTTCTCCTTCCAGGTCGCCACCGACACCCAGGAGGAGACGGACCGCTACTGGAACGCCATGGTCGGCAACGGCGGCCAGGAGAGCGCGTGCGGCTGGTGCAAGGACCGCTGGGGCCTGTCGTGGCAGATCACGCCACGCGCCCTGACCGACGCGCTGGCGGCTGGTGGCGCAGAGGCGGGGCGGGTGTTCGCCGCGATGATGACGATGACGAAGATCGACATCGCCACCATCGAGGCGGCGCGGAGGGGCTGACGGGGCCCCGGGCGTCCCGGACCGGCGCGGTCGCGTCACGCGTTGCGCCGGCCTCGCGCCAACGGGCGGCGGCATCGGCGTCGACGAGAAGCGGATCGAAACCCCGCGAGCGCGCGTCTCAAGGGCTCGATCCCACGTCAACGCCCGGCACCGGTCACCCAGCGCGAGGTTACACGTCATGGAGTGGTTCTCACTTGCGAGCCTGTTGCAGCTCACCGTCGGGCTCGGCCTGCTCAACGTCTGGCTGCTGCGCAGCCGTTCCGCGACGGCCTATCGCGGCGGCGACGCGCAGACGCTCCGGGACGAGTTCGCCGTCTACGGTCTCCCCGGCACGGCGTTCTACCTGGTGGGCGCGCTGAAGGTCACCGCCGCCGTCGTCCTGATTGCGGGCGTGTGGGTCGCGCTCCCGGTACAGGTCGCCGCGGGCGTCGTGGCGGTGCTCATGGTCGGCGCGGTGGCCATGCACCTCAAGGTCAGCGATCCGCTGGGGCGAGCGCTCCCGGCCACGCTGATGCTCGCGTTGTGCGCGGCGATCGTGGTCCTGCGCTGACCGCCGTCGCGCCCTCGCCTGGCCGGCGCGGGTGACCCTGCGCGCAGCCCGGCCGCACCGTCCGGCCGACCGGCCAGCCGAAGGCCGGTCGGAAGTTGCCCGGGTGCCGGACGTGCCCACCGGCGCTATGCTTCCACCCCATGACCAGGCACGTCACAGCCGCGATCCTCCTGCTTGGGGTGCTCGGGTGCAGCCACGACGGGCAGCCGGTGGCACGACCCGAGGCGGTGAAGGCCCACGAGGCGATCAGGGCGTTCGTGGCGCAGCAGGGGATTCCCTCGGCGCACGTCACGATCCTGCGCGGCGACGAGGTGATCCTGCAGCGTGGCTACGGCTCGATCGGGCCGGACGGCCGTCCGCCCGACGCGACATCGACCTTCCCGATCGGCTCGATCTCCAAGCAGTTCACCGCGGCGGCGGTGATGGCGCTCGCCGACGCCGGCAAGGTCCGGCTCGACGCCCCGGTCGGCGAGTACCTGCCGGAGTGGTTCGCCGACGAGCCCGCCCTGCGCGTGTCCCACCTGCTCTCCCAGACCTCGGGGCTGGCCGACTTCCTGTGGCTCGAGGGCTACCGGCGGCTCGGCGACCAGGCGACGACGCCGATGGCTGCCTACGTCGCGCTCGGCGCCGCGGCACCCCGGCGGTTCGCCCCCGGCACGCGCTGGGCCTACAGCAACACGAACTACAAGGCCCTCGCGCTGATCGCGGAGCGGGTGAGCGGCCAACCATTCGCCGCGGTGCTCGACAGCCTGGTGCTGCGCCCGGCGGGCATCGAGGGCGTCGTGCCCTGCCACAGCTTGCCACCGGATCGGTTCGTGCCCGGCGTGTCTGCCGAAGGCACGCCCAAGCCGCTCGACGCGAGTGCCGCCGCATACGCCGGCGATGGCGGCCTGTGCGCGAACGCGGCAGCGTTGTCGACGTGGGTCCGTCTCGTCCTCGCCTCGAGGGAGGACCGGTTCTCCCGTCTCGCCCGGCCGGCGCGGCTGGCGGACGGAACGCTGGTGCCCTACGGCTTTGGCCTCTCGACGCGTGAATTCCTGGGGCACGCCATGGTGTGGCACGGCGGCAACGTCGACAGCCACAGCACCTTGATCGGCTACCTGCCCGCCGAGGACCTTGGCGTCGTCGTGCTCACCAGCAAGGGCTTCGTGTGGCTCACCGAGTTGCTGCCCGCCCTGATTGGCGCGGCGGCGCCCGTCCGCGCCGCGGCGTCCGACGCCCCGCTGTCCGGCCACTTCGAGGACGGCCTCTTCCGCTACGTCGTGGAGCCCCGCGACGAGACGATGCGCGTGACGATCGACCTGATCGGCACGTTCGACTTCGTGCCGGCAGCGCCGCGCGAGTTCGTCGCCCAGCAGCTACCGGCGTCGTTTCGCCTGCGCCTGCCGGCGGATGGGTCCCGGGACGGATTCGAGATCGACTGGGGCGAGGTGCGCTCCTACGCGCGACGCGTGAAGGAGTAGCGTCGCCGGGCGGTGCGAGGAGGCCCCGCGGAACCGGCCCGTCGATGGGCGCAGCGTGGGTCAGGATCGAGGAGCAGTCGCGATGACGTGTGGGTGGCGAGTGGTGGCCGTACTGCTGTTGCTGGTCGCGGGTCCGGCCGCGGCGCAACACAACCGGGTGGACGTGGTGACGCCGATGGCGCCGGACCTCGCGACGCGCGGGCCGCTCGCCGTCGGCGTGCGCACCCTGTCGGCCACCGCCCGCGATCGCGTCGACGTGCTCGGCACCAGTGACGGCGGCCCGGTGGCGCGCCACGACCGCGCGTTCACGATCGAGGTGTGGTACCCGGCGTCGCTGCCCGCCGGCCAGGAACCCGGTGGCGTCTACCACACCACCACGCGCGACCCGGCACGCGCGGTCGCGCTGCACGGGCGTGCCGTGCGCGACGCCGCACCCGCGGCGCCGCCCCCGGACCGCTACCCGCTCGTCATCGTCTCGCACGGCTACCCCGGCAACCGCTACCTGCTGAGTCACCTCGCCGAGCACCTGGCCTCGAGGGGCTTCGTCGTCGCGGCGCCCGATCACGCGGACAGCACCTACGCCGACCAGAGGGCGTTCGGGAGCACGCTCTACAACCGGCCCCTGGACCAGGCCTTCGTCCTCGACGAGCTCGACCGCCTGTCGCGGCCCGGCTCGGGCAGCTTCCTGGAGGGCCTGGCTGACGCCTCCCGCACCGGTCTCGTCGGCTACTCGATGGGCGGCTACGGCGTGCTGATCAGCCTCGGCGCGGGCGTGACGGACGCGGCCCTCGCGGCGCAGGCCGCCCCGCCGAACCGGCTGCTCCACGCACACGCGGCGTCGAACCCGGCCTTCGCGAAACGCGCCGACCCGCGCGTGAAGGCCGCCGTCGCGATCGCGCCCTACGGCGGCGCGGTCGGCATGTGGGACGCCGAGGGGCTGCGGGCCGTCACCACGCCGCTGCTCTTCGTCGCCGGCAGCGCCGACGATGTCGTCGGATACGAGAAGGGTGTGCGGGCGCTGTTCCTCGGCGCCTCGCGCGCCGACCGCTACCTGCTCACGTTCCTCAACGGCTCCCACAACGTGGGCGCGCCGATCCCGGCGCCGGCCGAAGCGTCGACGTACTCCGAGGCGCTGAAGATCTTCCCGTTCGTGCACTACGCGGACGGCGTCTGGGACACCGTGAGGTCGAACAACGTCCTGCAGCACTTCGCCACGGCGTTCCTGTCCATTCACCTGAAGGGCGAGACAGACGCGCAGGCCTATCTGGACGTCGTGCCGCGCGGGACCGACGGCGTGTACTCGGTCGACCGCGAGGGCCGCCAGAAGCCCGACCACACGTATTGGCGGGGATTCAGGCCACGAACCGCCACGGGGCTCGTGCTGGAGCACCTGCCGCCGGCGAAGTGACGGGGCCGCGCGGGACGCCCCCTGGCGTGTGTTCGCCCTGCGCGCCCCCAGCCACCTACCCGTCTGGGTAGTTACGGCGGACGCCGTCGACCCCGTACGCTCTCCCGCACTGTCCGCCAGGGGGAGCAGATGAAGACCTCACGCGTCGTCTCGATCCGGATGGCGCTCGCCTCGGCCGCCCTCGGCCTCGCGAGCGGCGTCGCGTTCATGGGGTGCGGCGGCGGCCAGGGGCCCATCGCCCCGGCGCCGGTGACCGGTGCCAGGTCGATGTCGGAACCAGGCGTGTCGGCGACGGGCGGCGGTGCCGCGGCGTCCGGGCAGATGGGCGGCGGGCGGTCCTGCGAGGCGCCGAAGACCACGTGGTGTCACGTGCCGGACGGCCAGGGCCCGATCGAGATCTGCATCGACAGCGCGGGCGTGGCCGATCACCAGCGGCACCCGAACGACTCCCCAATCAAGACCTGGTACGAGGATCGCGACGGCGATGGCTACGGGGCCGGGCCCGGCCGCGGCAGCTGCCTCGCGCCCGACGGCTACGTCGATCGCAGCGGCGACTGCAACGACGACGACGCGGCCGTCAATCCCGGCGCCACCGAGGCGTGCGACGGCGCGGACAACGACTGCGACGGCCAGGCCGACGAGGGCGCCGTGTGCGCCTGCGGGGCGATCTGCGACAGCTTCGACTTGACGCCGTCCCCGTTCTTCGTCGACGTGGAGGCGTGCGTCACCGCGCTGAGCGCCGCGGCGGAGACGAGGTGCTGCTCTGGGGTGCTGAACGCGCAGGGCGGATTCGTCTTCGGCACCGACCCGGCAATCTGCCGGGGCTTCTGCGGTTCGGTCGAAGGGAGCTGCATCCGGTAGCCGCCGGAACGCGAACCCGCCGACGCTGACCACGAGCGCGGGCGGGCCGCGGCGGTTCCGGGCCGGCACGTCGTGCGCGCGGCCACGCCGGACACGAGCGAGGCCAGGTGACGCGGGCGATCACCGCCGTCCGAGCCACTCCAGCAGGCCAAGCGTGAGCCACGGCACGTAGGTGACCAGCAGCACGCCGGCGGCGCGCAGCGCGAGCCAGGGCAGCACGGCGCGAACCACGTCCATCAGCGGCCGCTTGAAGCGGTACGAGGCGAGGAAGAGGTTCAGCCCCACGGGTGGGGTCAGGTAGCCGAGCTCGAGGTTGGCGATGAAGATGATGCCCAGGTGCACCGGGTGCACGTCGAAGGCGACCCCGAGCGGGACGATCAGCGGCACCACGACGAAGGTGGCCGAGAAGATGTCCATCAGGCAGCCGACGACGATGAGGAACGCGTTGAGCCCGAGCAGGAAGACGACCCGGGAGTCGACGGAGGCCTGGGTCCACGCCAGCAGGCGGCCGGGCACGTCGGCGTCCACCAGGTAGTTGGTGAGCCCCACCGCGACGCCGAGGATGATGAGCACGCCGCCGATGGTCGTCACCGCGTCGGCGAGCACGCGGCCGACGTCGCGGCGCACCGACAGGTCGCCGTGGACGAAGGCCTGCGTGGCGAACGCGTAGAAGGCGGCCAGCGCCGCGGCCTCCACCAGGGTCGCCCAGCCCGTGAAGATCACGACGAGGATTACCACCGGCAGCGCCAGCTCCCACTTGGCCGTCCACGCCGCGGCCAGGGCCTCGCGCGGCGCGAACGGCACGTGGCCGGTGCCGGCCCGCAGGCCCTGCCGCACCCCGTAGGCCGACACCAGCCCCAGCAGGAACAGCCCCGGGACCGCGCCGCCGATGAACAGGTCCTCCACCGGTGTCTGCGACACGATGCCGTAGAGGATCAGCGGCAGCGCCGGCGGGAACAGCAGGCCCAGCGAGCCCGCCGACGTCAGCAGGCCGAGCGAGAAGCGCTCGCCGTAGCCGTCGCGCAGCAGCAGCGGCAGCAGCACGCCGCCGAGCGCGAGGATGGTGACGCCCGACCCGCCGGTGAAGACGGTGAAGAAGGCGGACACCAGGATGCACACCACGGCCGTGCCGCCGGGCAGCCAGCCGAACCACGCGCGGAAGACCCGCAAGAGCCGATCCGACGCGTGCCCCTCGGCGAGCATGAACCCGGCCAGCGTGAAGAGCGGGATGGCCGGCAGGGTCGGATTGACCGAGAGCTGGTAGGTTTCGACGAGGATCGCGCCCGGCGTGACGGCCGAGCCCAGGAAGAGCAGCGCGGCGGCCCCGCCGAGCACGGCGAAGATGGGCGCGCCGAGCAGGCCCGCCACGATCACCACGATCACGCCGGGCCACGCGGCCCACCGCGACAGCCACTCGGGCGCGCCGCCCAGCCACAGGCCCAGCGCGATGCCCGCCATTCCGAGGGTGCGGGCCGGCCAGCGCCGCCCGGCGCTCCATGCGAGGTGCCACGCGACGAGCGCGAAGCCCACCGGCAGCACGAGCTGCGCCACCCACACCGGCACGCCGACCGCGACGATGCTGCCGGCCTCTCGCTCGAGGGTGACGAGTTCGAGCGCACCGCGAAAGAGCACCGCGGACACGAAGGCGCCGACGGCGGCGGCCAACGCCCGCGCGGTGTCCTGCACGACCCCCTCGGGCAGGAACGTCCCCGTGGCGAGCGCGAGCAGCCGCTGCTCGCGGGCCGCGATCGCCGCCCCGAGCAGGCCCACCCACAGCGTGAGGTGCTGGACGAACGGGATCGAGCCCGGGATGCCGCGGTCCAGCAGCCGGCGCGCCAGGATTTCGGCCAGCGGCAGCAGCACCATCGCCGCGATCGCCAGGCCGGCGACGATTCTCTCGGCCAGCGCGAGCCCACCGGCCCCCCGCGTGGCGGGCCGTTCCTCCAGCGGCAGTGCCTCCACGTCGCCTCCTGCTGGCCGGCGCGGCGCGGGCTACTTCCTGCCGCGTTGCGCGCGGAAGGCGTCGCGCTCGCGCACGGCCATGTCGAAGATCTCCTCGGGCACCAACGCGCCGCGCATCGCCTGCGCGTACTCGCGGGCCTCGTTCAGGAACGTGGCGCCCTTGGGCGTGCCCGCGACCCTGACCACCGTCAGCCCGCGCTTCTCCATCTCGGCGACCGACTGGTCGTCCTGCTTCGGCACCTCGGCGCGCAGGCGCTTGTCGAGCTTGTCGGCGTGCTCGAGCAGGACCTTGCGGTCGGCCTCGCCGATCGCGTTCCACGCGCGCGAGGTCGCGATGGTGGCGCCGGCCAGCGGGCCGAGCTTCAGGTCGAGCATGAACGGCGTCTGCTGGTACCACTGGAAGGCGAGCGCGGCCAGCGGCGTGGACGGGATGGCGTCGATCATGCCGGTCTGCAGGCTGGTCAGCATGTCGGTGGGGGCGAGCGCCACGGGGCTGAACCCGTTCTTCAGGTACCACTGGCGCGTCACCTCGTCGCCGGCGGTCATGTAGATCTTCGCGCGCCGCAGGTCGTCGAGCGTCTCGATGCGCTTCTTGCTGAACACGTGGACCCAACCGGCGTTGCCCCAGCCGACCAGCACGAACCCCTTGGCCTCCACGCGCGCCTTGATGGCGGGCGTCAGCTTGTCCATCACGTGCAGCAGCTCGTCGTAGCTCTCGTAGAAGAGCGGGATGCTGAAGACGTTGAACGCCTGGTCGACGGCGAGCAGGCCGACGGCGGTGAGCGAGGCCGCCTGCAGCTGGTTGAGCCGCATCTTGCGCACGATGGTCGGCTCGTCGCCCATGGTACCCGCGAACACCGTCATCGACACGCGGCCGGCGGTGGCCTTGCGCCAGTCGCTGCCCATCTGCTGGATGGCCTGGTGCCACAGCGAGCGGTCGGGCGCGAGCGTCGCGAGCTTGAGGGTGGTGGTCTGCGCCGACAGGGTGACGGCGAGCGCGGCGGCCAGGCCGGTCGCAAGCGGGAGGCAACGCCAACGGCTCATCGAAGGGCTCCAGGATGCGTGATCAGCGGCCGCAGGGCGGCCACGGGCGGGCCCGGCTCCTCGCTCGGGTCCTCGGGGATGAACAGGTCGTCGATTCGCGACAGCAGGTGGCGCGCCTGGCGCTGCGCCAGCACGTTGGCCAGGCGCTGGCTCCTGTCGCGGTCGACGTCGATCGCCAGCGCCTGTTCCAGCAGGCGCTCGAACTCGTCGCGCTTCTGCTCCACCTGCGCCACGCTCACCGCCAGCGAGACGTAGGGACCGGCGGCCGTCCCACCTGACAACTCCACCGCTCGGGCGAAGTGCGCGCGGGCGCGCTCCGGCGTCCCGCCCATCACGGCGCTCGCGTCCAGCGAGATCAGCGCCGCGTGGATCGCCCCGCGGTTCCAGCCCTCGTCGAGCGCCAGCGCGCGGTCGAACAGGGCGCGCACGGCCGGCAGGTCGGCGATCAGCTCGGGCCGGTCGAGGCCGAGCGACACCGCCAGCCCCCACGAGGCGCCCGTCCAGTACAGCGCGGCGACGTCCTCGCGCGTGGCGCCCGCGACGGCGCCCTTCGGGTCGGTGACGAGGCGGGCGCGGATGCCCTGGTAGCGCAGCTCGAGGTGCCGGAGGCAGTAGTCGCGCGCGCGCAGGTAGAGCCTGCGGGCCCGATCGCGCAGCTGCTGCGCGCGGTCGAAGTCGGTGGCCTCCGCGACGTCGGCGTCCATCTGCACGAAGGCGTAGCTGTACTGGGTGAACCCGCTGCACGTCGACAACAGCAGCGGCCCGTGCCGCGGCAGCTCCGCCAGCACCGACTCCATCGTCTTCAGCGAGAAGGGGACGGCGTCGCGGACCAGTTCCGGATCCTCGTCGTAGGAGAACGTGTCGCCGGAGGCGGCCAGCGTGTCGGCCACGCCCTTCAGCGCGACGCGCTTGAGCGAGCAGCCGGACGCGACGACCGCCACGGCCACGACGAGCGCCAGCGGGCGCAGCACGGGGAGCGCCATCGGACTCCTAGCGTAGCCGATCGGGGCGGCAGCCGGCCCCAATCCCGAAGTGACGGTCCGGCCGGAGGCTGCCGGCTCCCGCCTGCCGGCTCGCGTTGCGAGAACCGCCGCGCGGCAAGTCTCGCCCCATTCACCGCCCGCGAAGGGAGGCCAACCCCGCATCGATCCGTGCCTGATTCCGCTGGGTGCCTCCGACGAGTGTCGGCACGCCCGGCTACGTGGCCGCCGTCGGGGAGTTCGCCGCGCAACTCGCCGCCGGCAGTCCGCACGTGGATCGCACGTATTCGCGCTGTTCGCCTACGCTGGTCAGCTCGGCCCGGGCCCGCCCTCACCAGGATCTCAGCAGATGCTCAGTTCCCGCTGAGGACTTCCGGGCGCCCCGCCGCCGATACTCCCTGGCGGAGGGAACCCATGGTCCTGTGTGCGGGCGGGAAGGAGCCGGCGCGATGAGGGTCAAGATGATCCTGCCGGCGCTGACCGAGGCGACCAGTCCGTTCTGGAGGCCGATCAAGTACTCGCTGTTCCCGCCGCTGGGACTGGCGACCCTGGCGGGCTACCTCGACCAGGACGCTGAGGTGGAGATCCAGGACGAGCACGTCGAGCGGCTCGACCTGGAGGACGAGCCGGACCTGGTCGTCGTCCAGGTCTACGTCACGTCGGCCCGGCGTGCCTACGAGGTCGCGGATCACTACCGGCGCCGCGGCGCGCACGTCGCGCTCGGCGGGCTCCACGTGACCTCGATGCCCGAGGAGGCGGCTCTCCATGCCGACACCATCTTCCTCGGGCCCGGCGAGGACACGTGGCCGCGGTTCCTCGAGGACTTCCGCCGCGGAGAGCCGGCCCGTGTCTACCGGTCGCGCGTTCGCACGCTCGCGGGCCTGCCGCAGGTGCGGCGAGATCTCGTCAAGCGGCGGCTGTACCTGGTCCCGAACTCGATCGTCGTGTCGCGCGGGTGCCCGCACGTGTGCGACTTCTGCTACAAGGACGCGTTCTTCGCGGGCGGCCGCGGCTTCTACACCCAGGCGGTGGACGCGGCGCTCGCCGAGATCGATCGTCTGCCCGGGCGTCACCTCTACTTCCTCGACGATCACCTGTTCGGCGACCGCCGGTTCGCCCTCGCGCTGTTCGACGGCTTGCGCGGGATGGGCCGGCTCTGGCAGGCCGCGGCGACGGTCGACGCGGTGCTGGCGCCCGGCCTGCTCGAACGCGCGGCCGCGGCCGGGCTGCGCAGCCTCTTCGTCGGCTTCGAGACGCTGGATCCCGCGAACCTCGCCGAGCAGCACAAGCACCAGAACCTGCGCCGCGACTACGCCGCGGCGATCGCGAAGCTGCATGGCCTGGGCGTGATGATCAACGGCAGCTTCGTCTTCGGCATGGACCACGACGACGCGGCGGTGTTCCCGCGCACCGTGGAATGGGCCATCGGACACGGCATCGAGACGGCCACCTTTCACGTCCTGACGCCGTACCCCGGGACGGCACTCCACGCCCGCATGGCGGCGCAAGGGCGCCTGACGACGCGCGACTGGGATCTGTACGACACGCGGCACGCCGTGTTCCGGCCCGCCCGCATGACGGCCGACGAGCTGGAGCACGGCTACTGGCGGGCCTACCGCGAGTTCTACCGCTGGCGGGCGATCGCGCGCGGGGCGGCCTCGCACGGGGACCTGGCGGCCAGCCTGCGTCACCTGGCGTACGCCGCAGGCTGGAAGAAGTTCGAACCGCTGTGGGACCTGGTGATTCGGGCGAAGCGGACGGCCCTGATGCTGCCCGTCCTCGAGTCCATCCTCAGCGAGTGGGGCCGGCTGCCTGGCGAGACGCCGGCCATGCCGCTGCGGCGATCGAGGTCGGCGACACGAGCCGAGGCCTGAGCGGTGGCCGGGCGCGGGCCCCGGCGCCTGCCGCTCGAGGACCCGCGCGCTGCAGCCGACATCGTGCGGGCGGACATGGCATCTTCCAAGGCATCAGCGGCCCGGTGCAGGGGGATGGGGCCGCGCCGGAGGTCGACGAGGCGGACGGGCGCGTCGAGGGCCCATCAGCGCACCTTCAGGTAGACGAGCGCCGGGTCGTGGTCCGAGACGCGCTCGGGCCGGTCCGGATCGGAGCGCCAGACCTCGGGGGCGTCGGCGTTGCCGCGCACGTAGAGGAACGTCGTCACCAACGGCCGCAGGGCGGGAGACACGAGCACGTGGTCGAGCGCCTGCGCGGTGCCGTCGAACACGTAGGAGTAGCGGGCATCGGGCGACAGGGCGTCCGTGAGGGCCCCCAGGTCGGGCTCCACGACATCCGGGCCGGCGACGACCACCTGGTCGCGTGGCGCAGGGGCGCCGCGAACGGTGCCCACGACGTCCACGTACCCGTCGCTGAACTCGAACGCGTTCATGTCGCCGACCACCAGCAGGGCCTCCTGCGGGTCGTCCTCGAGCCTGCGGCCGATCAGCGCGGCGAAGAACTCGGCCTGCGCCGCCCGCTTGGCCCGCACGCGCGCCCCGCTCGTCGGATGGTCGATGTCGACGAGCGACCGCAGGTGGTTCACGACGACCGTGAGCGGCAGGACGCCGCCGCCGAGCGACAGCGCCCGCGCGCGGACGATCAGGGGCGGCCGGTCGTTGAGCGGCTCGAGCTGGCCGGTGGTGGGGTTGCGGAAGCGGTCGGCCACGCCCGCCTGGACGACCTGGAGCACTTCGACGCGCGCGCGGTCGACGAGCACGCCGACGTCGATGCCGCTCGGGTCGTTGCCCTCGTCCACGTAGGCCTCGTAGCGCGTCTTGAGCTCGCGCGCCTCGCGCGCGTCGCGATTCAGCGCCGCCGCGAGGGCCTGCAGGGCGGCGCGATGCTCGACCTCCTGGACGGCCACGATCGGCGGCAGGCGCAGCAGGCGCCGGACGAACAGCGAGGCCTTCGCGACCCGCGCCTGGAAGGCCGCGGCGGTCAGCACGACCTCGCCGGCGCCAGGGTCGTCGGTGGCATCGAAGAACCGCTGCAGGTTGAACGACGCCACGGTCACCTCGTCCAGGGCCGGCGGCCGTGGGCGCTCCGGGGCCTGCGGGAGCGTTACCCGGGGCGGCGTCGAGGGGTCGGGGAGGATTGTGTACGAGCCGAAGCCCACGTCGAGCGGCCCGACCAGCTCCTCCACCAGCGCGCCGCTCGGGACGTCGATCGCGCGCGTTCCCGGCTGGGCATCGCTGTCGACGCGCAGTCGTTCGGGATTCCCGTCGAACCGCGGCACGCAGCACGGCGCCCCGGCGGGCAAGGGCGCGCGCGCGTCGATGCCTGGCTCGCGAAACGGCCGGCCCGTGCCGGTGACAACGCCGTAGAACACGCCGTTGGACGCGCCGGTCGCGCTCGACTCGGTGACGGTGCCGAGAGTGGGACCGACCGTGGTGAGCGACGAGATTCGCACGCGCATGCCCTCGAGGTGCTCGAGCTGCTGGTGTCCGCCCGACGGGGAGAGATCGTCAGCGCGCACCTGCACCGCAACCGGAAGCGTCATGCCCGCGCCGTGCACCGCGATCGACGGCGCGCCACCGATCTCCGTCAGGGGCTGGCTCGCGGGATCGGCGGCCGGCACGAACTCGATGACACGCCCGCTCACCGTGACGAGCGTGCCCGGCGCCAACGTCGCCGCCGGCGTCGCGCCCGTGAACACGAAGAGGCCCTCGGACGTGGCCGCGCGACCATCGTCGCCGCCATCGGGGGTCTGGATGAACAGGCCGTTGGACTTTCGGGCGGTCACGACACCCGAGGTCGTGACGAGCGCGCCCTCGTACGGCGAGCGCAGGCCGGAGCCCTGGATCTCGTGGATCGCGAGGGGGCGGCCCTGCGCGCGGGTGCCGTGGTGTGGCACCGTGCACACCAGCCACCCGGTGGCCAACGCGGCGACGGCCCTCGACTGACGCACCACGCCAGGACTGTAGCATCGCGCGCGGCAGGCCGCGGCGGCGACCACCGCCTCCGATCCCGGTTGCGGAGCGCTGCTCGTCGGAACGGCGACCCGCCGATGGACACCGCCGGGAGCGATGCGGTATCAATGGCCCGCTGGCGGTGATATCAAGGCGGTCCTGCGGGCGCACGGCGTCGATCCGCCGCGGCTGCACGACGTGTCCGACGTGCTGATCGCCGAGCGCAACCGCCTGCCCGAGGCCGTGACGTCGGAACTCGACACGCTGGTCCGGATCTCGCGAACGCTCCGGCGCGACCGCGAGCTGGCGTTCTACGGGGCGGAAGACCTCACCCCGGTCGGGTTTCTACTCGAAGGACGATGCGACGAGGGCGCGAGACGACGCGCGGGAGACGGTGAGGATCGTTCGCCCGCACGTCCAGTAGGGACGACCCGGAGTCCACCGGAGCCCGCTTGTGGGACTCGTGCAGAGGCTGGCGTTCGACAATCGGTCGGCCCTCGCCCTCGCGGTGGTCCTGGCCACGGGATTCGTCGCGCGGGCGCTGGCGGTCCTGGATCCCCCGTGCCTGCCCGGGCAGGACGGCGCGTACTACTTCGTCCAGGTCCGCGGCATCCTCCGCGGCGAGGGCCTGCCGGTCCCGGACCTGCCGCTCCTGTTCTACGCCCTCGCCGGCGTCGCCCGCATCCTGACGGCGTTCGAGGATCGCGGCCTCGCCATCGTGTCGGCCGTGCGCTGGACGGACGCCATCCTCCCGCTGAGCCTCGCCCTTCCGGTCCACGCGCTCGCCCGCGACACCAGCCCGGACCGCAAGGGCCTGGCCACCCTCCTCCCCGGCCTCCTCGCGGTGGCGTCGGGCAGCGTGCTGATCATCGCCGGTGGTGCCATCAAGAACGGCGCGGCCCTGCCCCTCTCGCTCGGCTTCATCTACTGGCTGGCCCGAGGGGAGCATCGCCGGTCCCCGGGTGGACTGCTGCTGGCATCGGCCTTCCTGGCCGCATCCTGCCTGACGCACGTGAGTGCGCTCGCCATCGCCCTCGCGTTCACCGTCCCCTGGGCGTGCCTGCGCTTCGCACGTCATCGGAACTGGCTGATCCCGTTGCTCGCCTCGAGCCTGGCCCTTCCGGCAGCGGCCCTCTTCTGGTTCGACCCCGAACGCGGAGGCCGCGTCCTCGGAACCATCCTGCGCCCGTGGAGCGCTCTCGCGCCGGACTGGGGCGCCGCCGTCCAGGACCCGTCGGTCTTGCTGGGCAACGCCATCGGCATCCTCGGCCTGGTGGTACTCGCCAGGAGGAGGCTGGAGATGGAGCCGTGGGCCAGGGACCTGCTCGCGGCCTCGTCACTGGCCTCCCTGGTCCTGTCCTGCCCCCTGCTCCGCCCGGAGCTGCTCGAAAGGCTGGCGCTCGTGTCGCTCGTCCCAGGCCTGGTGGCGGCGGTCTTCGTGGCCGGCCGGCTGCCTGCCGGTGCGGCTTTGCTGGCGCCGCTGCTCGTGGTGTCGTTGGCGCACGGGTTCCTCGCCGTGAAGACCTTGCGGGTGACGGGGCTGACGTGGCCGGCCTTCGACGAGCTCCAGGCGCTTCACGCGGTGCTGCCCGCCGGGCCGCGCATCGTCCTGGTTCGCCCGCTCCTGCGCTGGTGGGCCGCGTGGACCCTGGATTCGAAGTTCAGCACGACGGCCGCCGGAGTGTTGGCCAATCGCGACGGATACGCGTCGATCCTCGTGCTCGACGAGATTCGCCCGGGAGCGTTTGGCCAGGTGCCCTCCCAGGTGAGCCCCAGGCCCGGGTCCGCCCTGCGGGACGGCGCGCTCCTCGAGCGCGAGTCCGTGGAGGTGCTGCGGGAAGGGATCTTCTTCAGGCTGAGCCGCCTCGTGCCACCGGCGGCGATCGACTGACGCGGCCCGCGACCGCGAACCTCACGGTCGCAGGCCGGACGGACCCATCACGGCTCGCGCCGGCGATGGCGCTCGAACCAGGCGACGGTGTTCGACACCTGCGCGATCAGCTGCGAGGGCCGCGCGTTGATCGCGTGCGAGGCGCCGGGGATCCGGACGAGGGCGCTCGGCACGCGGCGCAACCGCAACGCCTGGTAGTACTGCTCCGACTCGGCCATCGGCGTGCGGAGATCGTCTTCGCCGGTGATCAACATCGTCGGCGTCTTGACGTGGCCCACGAGGCTGATGGGTGAGTACTTGAAGTAGTGCTCGACGTGTTCCCATGGCGGACCGGGATGCCAGTACTGCGCGAAGAAGGGATACGCGTCGGCCGTCAGCGTGTGGGTGAACCAGTTGATCACCGGCTTGGCCACCACCGCCGCGCGGAAGCGATCGGTCTTGCCGACGATCCAGGCGGTGAGCACGCCGCCGCCGCTGCCGCCGGTCACGAACAGGTTGTTCGTGTCGATGCCGCCACGCGCGATCACCGCATCGACACCGCTCATGAGGTCGTCGTAATCCTGGCTCGGGTAGTTCCGGTGGATCAGGTTGGCGAACTCGGCGCCGTAGCTCGTGCTGCCGCGAGGGTTGACGTAGAGCACGACGTAGCCGTGCGCGGCGTAGAGCTGGATCTCCGGCGCGAAGTGCGGGCCGTAGGCGGCGAAGGGGCCGCCGTGAATCTCGAGGAGCAGCGGGTGCCGGCGCGACGCGTCGAAGTCGGGCGGGTAGACGACCCACGCCTGGATGTCGCGGCCGTCGGCGCTCGACTTGAAGACGAGTTCCTCGACCCGGCCGAGCCGCCGCTGCTGGAGCAGGCCGCTCGACAGGTCGGTGAGCCGGCGCGTGGGGCCGTCGGCGCCCGCGACCGCGACGTCGGCCGGTCGCACCGCCGTTCCCTGCGTGTACGCGATGCGCCCGCCGGCGGCCGAGAGCGCGCCCCCGGTGTAGGGCCGGCCCATCGACGTGCCGCCGAGATCCTCGGCCACCGTCGTCCGCCGGCCGCTGGCGACCGACACGCGGGCGACGTGCGTCGAGCCCCGCCAGTCGTAGGCGACGGCGATCGAGTCGTTGTCGATCCAGGCCGCGCGCTCGATGCTCGCGTCGAGGTCGTCGGTGAGCGACCGCGTGCGTCCGCCGGCCAGCTCCATCACGTGCAGGCGCGCGTTCGCGTAGCTCAGCTTCCTGTCGTCGAACCCCAGGTAGGCCAGGCGCCGGCCGTCGGGTGAGATCGCGGGACTGTTGTCGGGACCGACGCGCGTCGTGAGACGCGTCATCACCCCATCGGCGAGCGCCACGCGGTACAGCTCCGACTCGAGCGGCGCGAAATCGACCTCGGCGTCCCGGTTGGCGGCGACGATCAGGCTGGCGCCGTCTGAGGTCCAGGCCGGCGCGCCGAAGACGTTGAACTCCCCGCGCGTGATCTGACGCGGCGCGCCTCCGTCAGCCGCGACCACGAAGAGGTGCGTGAAACCGGGCTCGAGGTAGCCGGCGCCGTCGGCCCGGTAGATGGTGTGCTCGATCACCTTGACGGGCTCCGCCCACTCCGCGCCCTTCGGCGCCTTGGGCATCGTCGCGAGCGGCCGGCTCTCGCTCGGCACGAACGCGGTGTAGGCGATGAGCCGGCCGTCGGGCGACCAGGCCAGGTTCGAGGGCGCCCGCTCGAGCTGGGTGACGCGGGCGGTGGCGCCACCATCGACCCAGCGCACGAAGATCTGCCGTCGGCCCTGGTCGGCCGAGACGTACGCCACGCGCGTCGCGTCTGGCGACCAGGCAGCCTGGCCGTCCGAGACGCTGCCCGTCGTCAAGGGACGCGCGGCGCCGGTCGTCGTGTCGAGGGTCCAGAGGTTCGATCGCGACACGTCCTTCATCGGATCGAAGAAGCGGCGCTCGTACACGAGCCTGGTGCCATCGGGCGAGAGCACAGGGTTGTCGGCCCACTGCAGTTCGAAGACGTCCAGCGGCGCAAACGGCGGCGCGGGGGCCTGGCCGTTCGCGGGCCACGCGGCGGTGCCGACAACGAGCAGGAAGAGGCTGATCGAACGCGCGCGCATGCGGTCTCCTGGCGCAAGGGGCCCCGTGGCCCCGTGTGGGTCGAGGCCGGGAACATAACACGGGGATTCGACGTCGCGGGCGAGCGGCCTCAGCCGGGTCGGTCGCGGGCGACCGCACGCCGCCGCCGGGATGCCGCCGAGCTCGCCGTCCACGAAGACGTTGAGGGTCGGCGTGCCGAAGACGATGGGGTCGGGGGTGGCAACGAGAACCTGGGCACTGGCCGCGGGGACGGCAGCGAGCAACGACACGGAGAGCACGAAGTGACGCACGACCGGCTCCTTTGTTCTTGCCGGCCGACAGTGGCCGGTGCTCAAAGGAACGTCCGTCCGACGCCTTTCCCCTCACCGGCCGGGCGCGTGCAGGTCGCACGGCCGGACCCGCCAGGTCTTGAAGCAGGAGCCGCGAGCGCGGCCCGTGCGTCGAGCGCCGCCCCGAGGTCGTCGAGGGCGTGACCGTCTGCCCGATGCCCTGTTCGGCCTGCCTCAACGCGCCCGCGAGCGGGCGGGTGAGCCCGCCTTCGCGCGAGGCCGCGCCCGGCGCGCGGGTGTTCCCGCGCGGCGCCGCGTCGCCACCCATGCGGTGAGCCCCGTGCCGATGTCGTCGATCAGCCGGCTCCACTCGGCATCACCGATGCCCACGCGCGTGTTGACGATGAGCGCCCAATCGAGGCCATCGGTCCTCGAGACGGCCGACGACCGGCACCCCGGGGTGCTGCCGTCGCGGCGTCCCGGCATGCGGCCGCCCAGGCCCCACACCGCGTGGCTACCGACGAACCGGGCCAGCGCCGTCGCCGACGCCGCGAGACCGCACGAGCCGAGCGCCGACTCCTTCGCCATGCCGTCGCCGCCGAACACGGCGGCCACCCAGGCGTCGTTCTGCGGCCGCAGGACGGTGAGGCCCAGCCCGTCGTCTTCTGGCATCGCCTGGTTGGCCGGGCGACTGGCGGGGCCGTCGGTGGGACAGGGGGCCACGTCGACGATGCCGAGCGGTCTCGACAGCCGCAGGCGGACGAAGTCGAAGAACGACAACCCCGACACCCGCTCCACGACCGCGGCCGCCACCAGGTAACCGATGTTCGAGTAGCCGTAGTTCGTTCCGGGTGCGGTGGCGAGGTTGCGGGTGTCGTAGACGCGCCGGGCGACCTCGAGGGGCGTCGGTGCGCGCGACAGTCCCAGGTCGCGGGCGATCTGGCGCATGTCGTAGGTGGGATCCGAGGGCACGTTGGCGAACCCGGCGCGGTGGTCGACCAGGTGCTGCACGGTGATCTGGTCGCACCGCGCGTCCCTGGGTCCGCTGAAGCCGAGCAGCGGGAACGCGGCCTGCGTCGGGGTGAGCCGGTCGGCGTCGTAGAGCCACTGCACCGCCGCGGTGACGAACAGCTTGCTGTTGCTCGCCAGCAGCATCCGGTCGCGGACACGCGTGCGGCGCGTGCCGGGCTCCGACCAGGTGTAGGCGCGTTCCAGGGGCACCGCGGCGCGGTGCACGACCGACAGCTGCGCCTGCCGGACGGCGTGACGCTTCATGAACGCCTCGACCAGGGCCTCGACGCCGGCGAGCCCCGTCGTCAGGCGGCCTTCGGCGCTCCACTGTCGGGCGAGAGGGACGTCGCGCTCGGCGAAGATCGCGGCGAAGCGGGCGCCCGCGCCGGTGCCGCCCGCGTCGACGCAGATCGGCAGCAACCCGTCGGCGACGTGCCGGTCGAACTCCTGCTGGTAGGCCGGCGCCGTGAGTCCGTGGCGGGCAGACCACCGCCCGACGACGTCGTTGGTGAACAGCGCGGCGAGCGCGTGGCCTTCCCCCACCGCGACGATGCTCGGCCTGGCGTAGGGGATGGTCGTCTCCGCGTCGAACACGGTCTGGTACTGCGGCGCGGGCGTGTGGGCGCGCAGGCGATCGCGCACGCCAGGCCGTCTCGCGTGCCACACGGCCGCGTACCGCGGCGAGGCCGCCGACCCGTAAGTCGTGAGGGAGCGCAGCGACATCCCACCGGCCACGGCCTGGGCGTTCGCCGCCTCGACGCCAGCGATGTCCAACCCGTGACGGGCCATCCATGGCCCGCCGATCCCGCTCTCGAACACCGCCGCGAACACCGCGCTCGACCCGGCACCGGTCGCCGCGACCAGCACCGGCGCCCGCCCGGTCGCCACCGCCTGGTCGAACCGAGCCTGGTAGTCGGCGTCCCGTACGCCGTGGAAGGCCAGGAACGATCCGCCGGGCCGCTGCACCCACACGGCGTTGTACCGCGCGTCGTCTGGATCGCCGTACACAGACAGCGAAATCATGCGGAAGCCCTGGGCCGAGAGCCGGTCGAACGCCTGCTGGTGCTGGCGGGCGGTGCGGCCGTGGTACGCCTCGAAGGTCACCATCGGGTCCCTCCACGCTGTCTGTGGTGTGTGCCCGAGCTTATCGCGGCCCCTCGCACCGACCAAATGACGGCCGGGCCCCGGCGCGCGCTGCCGGCGAATCCGAGAGCGAGGCGACGCGCCCAGTCGGCGCCCGACCCGCGACGTGCGGGTCGTGAGGCCCCGAACGCGCCCAGGCACGCCTGCTCCGCGAAACACCCGGCGGGATCGCGACACGGCTCAGCGCGATCGAGGGCGACGGCGAGCGCACGATCGCGAGTTACACGCTCGTCAACAGCGGCGTGCACCACCGGTGGCCGGGCGAGGCGCCGCCACGACCCGCGCAGGCCGACGATGCCGGGCCGACACGACCGGGCCCGTGTGGACGCTCGGCGCACGGCCCGAGGGCGAGGGCGCCGCGTCATCGGCGCATCAGCCGCAGCACGACCCAGGTGGCCAGGACGGCCAGCAGCGACAGGCCGATGCCGAACACCGGTGGCCGCCCTTCTGGGGTGACGGCGTTCACCGGGACGGCGCGACCGTCGCCGAGCAGGCCGCGGCAGCACGAGGGCCACCCGTCAGGAGCGACGGATGCGGAGCGCGGGACTCCAGGCGTGCTCCCGCGCGGCTGGGCGGGGCGTCCGAGCAGGCGACCGGCCAGGATGCCCGCGCGCGGGGACCCGGACGACGTCCGCCGGTCAGCGATGCCTGATGAAGGTGCCGTTGTTCAGGTCGCTGACGGCCTGGCGCAGCTCCTCCGCGGTGTTCATCACGATCGGGCCGTACCAGGCGACCGGCTCCTCGAGCGGGCGGCCCGAGACCAGCAGGAACCGGAGGCCTTCCGGGCCCGCCTGCACGAGGATCTCGTCCCCGCGGTCGAACAGCACGAGCGAGTGGTTGCGCGCGTCGTACTCGGGGGCGGCGTCGGGCCGCGAGGCGTCCTCGGTCAGCACGGCCCTCGGCAGCGACGCGTCGCGGAAGGTGCCGCTCCCGGCGAAGACGTACGCGAAGGCGTTGCGTTCGACCTCCACGGCGATCCGCTTCCGGCGCCCGGGGGGCACCGACACGTCCACGTACCGCGGGTCGGCGGCCACCCCCTCGACGGGGCCCCGCCGGCCCCAGAACTCCCCGCAGATCACCCGCACCCGCGTCCCGTCGTCATCGGTCACCTCCGGGATCGCGTCCGCCGGCACGTCCTGGTACCGAGGGTCGGTCATCTTCAGCGACGCCGGCAGGTTCGCCCACAGCTGGAACCCGTGCATCCGGCCGCGCTCGTCGCCCTTCGGCATCTCCTGGTGCAGGATGCCGCTGCCGGCCGTCATCCACTGGACGTCGCCGGCGGTGAGCTGGCCGCGGTTGCCGAGGCTGTCGCCGTGCTCGACCGACCCCGCGAGCACGTAGGTGATCGTCTCGATCCCGCGGTGGGGGTGCCACGGGAACCCGGCGAGGTAATCCTCCGGCCGCTCGTTGCGGAAGTCGTCGAAGAGCAGGAACGGGTCGAACTCCCGCGTCCTGCCGAACCCGAAGGCCCGCTGCAGCTTCACGCCGGCGCCTTCGATCGTGGCCGTGGCCTGGATGGTCTCCCTGACGGGACGCAGCGACATGGCTTCTCCTCGCCGGGCCCTGATTGCGCGGGCACCCCGCGCGAGACCCGCGTCGGTGGGCTCGGGCTCGCCCGGCCCGGGTGAGAACTGGGTGCGTGCATGATACCGGTCTTCCGGCCTCGGGCGATGCCGTCGCTGGCTGGGCCGTGGCCGCGGCGGGCCGTGGCCGCGGCGGACGCCGGTGCCGTTGCGGCGCGCGCGCTCCGGCGAGGCGATCGCGGAGGGGGCGCGAATCCTCGACGCCATCCTGCCGAGGGCGCCCCGTGGGGCCTGCGCCGCGAGGGCGCGCGGTGAGTGGCACAACGACGAAC
>JADHED010000697.1_pt1 | contig 35824 bp, 40 predicted proteins | sample 8952041 | NCBI WGS metagenome assembly JADHED01 (sample SAMN16124423, study PRJNA663239) | bioreactor sludge metagenome | isolation source: sludge (control) | place: India:Bengaluru | collected 2018-09-08 | reverse complement strand
CGAAGCTGTTCACCCTCTGCGTCGACACCGGCAAGGAGATCGTCTACTCGCGCCTGCGGATCGGCACGCCGGGGCCGGGCTACTGCCATCTGCCCGAGTGGATCGATGCAGAGTACGTCGCCCAGTTGACCGCCGAGAAGGCCATCCGCAAATGGGTGAAAAATCGAGGCACGGTCCGCGAGTGGATCAAGACCCGCGACCGCAACGAGGCCCTCGACCTCGAGGTCTACTGCCTGGCCGCCCTTTACATCCTGGGGCCCATGTTCGTGAAGGCCCTGCCCGAGCGCGCGGCAGCCTTGGCCCACCAGCTGGAGGTCCCGGCGGCGGCTGACCCGGAGCCGCGTGCGCCAGTGCCCCGGCCCCGGGGGTGGATCGACGGCTGGCGGGGGTAGCGCGGTCGGGCGCCGGCCCGGATCCGCCCCGCAGGACCGCCACATTCTCGCCCTAAACCGCCATTTCTCGCGTGCACTTAAGACGATGGGAATACTGCATTTAAGTGTCGATTTGCCTTCCCAATCGGCTCAGAAAGCTCGTCACTGTCAGGGGCAGCGGGCGACCGCATACGCCTGGGCGACAACCAAAGGAGACGGCAACTATGCGCTATGGACCTGACGACAAGTTCTGGGTCGTGGTCGACCCGAAACCCCACAGCACGCTCGACGACGTTGTGTTCGAGGCGTCGCTGCGCGATCTCGAGCTGCAGTTTCGCGGCGGCCTGCAGATCGATGACCACCCCACCCTGTTCACCGACCCGCGCGAGGCGCGCGTCGAGGCGTTCGGACGGCTCACGGTCGTGCAGGCCAGCCAGGCCCTCCTGCGCGCGGGCCGCGAGAATCCGAGTTCCCGGATCGGCCGCGTCGAGATCTACGGCGCCGATGGCGAGCTGATGTTCCGGGCGGCATTTCCGCCGGAGGTCGACTGACATGGCGACGACCCCGGCGCCGCGCTTCGGGCTCCAGGCCCATCAGGTGTTCTGGAACGAGCGGGGCAGCATCGTCTGCGCCTGCTGCCACATCCCCTACCCCGGGTCCGACACCTGGGTCTGGGAGAAGTGGGAAGAGATCACGCCCGCTGACATGGCGATCATCGATCGCAAGGGCGTGCACGTGGCGTGCGAGGGTTGCGGCAAGGAGCCCAGCCGGATCGTGCGCTAGGACCCAACTGAAAGGAACCGAGATGAGCAAGACCACCAAGAAGTCACCGCGGGGGCGCAAGCCCGCGGCCGAGAAGCCGGGCGCCGAGACCAAAGCCGCACGCGAGGAACTCTGCGTGTTCGCATTCCGGCTGACCGAGGCCGAGCGCGACGCGATCCACAAGGCGGCTGGGCCGGCGAAGGCGTCGAAGTTCGCGCGCAACCTGCTCGTGGCCGCCGCGACCAAGGATGAGGCAGCCGTGAAGGCGCTGATGAAGGAGATCGCGGTCGAGGCGTAGCTCCGTTCCTCCTCCTCCACCGACGACCTCTCGGCGAGCCGAGGGGTCTGTCGGCCTCATGTAGTTCGGCTTGTTACGTAGTCGAGATCTAGTTGCACACTGGAGACGTACTCGCGTGCGTTCATGTCGCCAAGAGCGAGGACCAGGCCGTCAACCGTTCGGTAGCGGCCCTGGGGCTGCACAAGCTCCAGCCATTTCACGAGGAACTGATCCCAACTCTTGCCCTCAAAATTGCGCTCATCGTCGTTCGGGACAAACAAGAAGAACAAATCGATGGCCTCCGCATCCCACGAAGGCGTAGCAGCAACCCGTATTTCCCGCAGATTCCGCAGTGCCTCGCCTTCTGCAGACCTCTTGTCGTGTTTCTCGGTCAGACGATCTTGAAGCTTGTCCACGACTTCACCGAAATCATCGGGGAACGCGAATCTGGCTTTATGCCTCGCCAGGGCCTGTGCGAGTCGGGTCGTGTCTTCTTCCGAAATACAGCCCGGGGCTCGCGACCAGGAAGCCAAGACGGCCTTCTCGACCGTCATCACTCTGTCGAGGTCACCGACGAGCCCGTGGTGGGCCACGCCAGGCACGAACAAATATCGTGGGCGATGTCCGCGTGCGCTCTCTTTGAGGACCCGCTCGTCAACCGCCACCAAGGGCGCCACCTCTGCAAAAGGACGAGTGCGCCATGGACGAACGATGTCGCAGGTCTGCGACAAGACTACAAATCCCTCTTCTGCAGTTTCGACGACATCAACGCCCCCTCCAGCGACAGCCGCCGCCGCTTCTGTCAGAGGGTTCGCCGGTAAAAACCGATGGAGAAACCACTGTTCGCCGACAACGCAATCGCCCTGAGACCAATCGGCAAGTGCAGTATCAATTGGATCTCGATCGGGTTTGTTCGTCACGGCTTCTTCTTGACCTTCGCGGACCGACCGGCTCTCGCGCGGCCGAGGCTCGCGTGAACCGTGTCGTGGGCTGCACCGACCAATTGATCCGGCGAAGGAGGCATCCAGAACGGATTCAGGGCGACAGGAGGTCGGGAATAAACGCGCGTGCCATGACCACTCCCCTGGCCAAGCCGCTTCATAACGTCATCAAAACGGCCCTCAACCAAGAGGTTAAAAGGGATGGCCCCGTCTGCCTGTGGGGACATCAGAGCCGATCTGGTCGGCCCACTCTCTCCGCGATCGATGTAACGCACCGCACGCAGAAGTTGGTACAGCACCTTTTCGTTGGACGAATTCATCGCCTTGCCGCTGGCCCAGAAATGGACACTGCGTCGGGCAACTCCGAAGAGTCGGGCAAGTTGATCCCAAGTCAGTCCGCTCCGTTGGCGGAGTTCTGCAATGGAAGCAGCCTGTGCAGCCACCGGCGAATCAAACACGAGTCCGCTATTGGTCTGTGCAGACGAGAGCAACTCCAGCGAGGTAGCGGTACTCGTCGTCGCAGTCGTGCTTTGGGCCGCACAACCGCCACCAAAGACCACTAAAAGATCTCGAACGTGACGGAGAACACCATCGCCCGAAGTGGCAAGCGGTGGCGAGACCGGATTATAGGGGACCGCTAGCGTACTCACACCTTCCCCCCATAGCGCCGGAGAAACTCATCTGTGACGGCCCACCGGAAGAACGAGTAACTTCTCTCGGCGAGGAAACGAGCCTCTGAAAGAATGCCAGTAGTCTCAAACGGGCGAGAGCCCTCACTGAAGACATCCAGATCGAGTATCCAACTGCGCTCGTTGATCGGTTCAATTGCTGCGGGGTCAAACGTGCCGCCTCCCGGCAAGAGCCCCCATCGAGCGCGCATTTGAGCAGGATGGTCTGGAAATTCAAAGAGTGCTTCACTTATCGACATTGCCAGTTTACCTGCGGCCGTGCCAGCAACGCCGAGCATCTCCGGTCGCACTAGCTTGTCAATGGCATCGATTGAGGCCCCAGTCATGCGGTCAATGTACCGCACTCCGAGGCGATCGACTGTCTGTGGAGCAATGTGAGATTCAAGAGTTCTGACGACTTCCTCGAGGCGTCCCAGGAGATTGCTTCGGCTCTCGTAGGCTGTGGTCTCAACGGCCACGAAATCCGTTGCGAGCGATACACGCCATGTCTCATCGGCACTCGTGAATCGCCAGGTCACGTTTGGGAGCAAGCGCGCGGGGCCATCGGGCCCGAACACGATGCCACTAGTCTGTTCAGCTCTGAGAACAGGGTAACTCTTGCGAATGACCTCTTGGAACGGGGCAACGAAATCTCGCTTCTCGATCGACAAGATTGAGGGGAAGCGAGCCTGCACGATAACCCGCACCAAGGGGGCGTTAGGAAGGGGCACCTCAGCCGGCAGCGAGGCAGCCAACGGGTTGTCTTGAGTGTTCATGGCTTCAATATACCCTCCGGCGCCGCCAGTGTGAAGTGCAATGTGAAGTGCATGGGTTATACCACGTATCGACCCAGGGGTTCCAGATCATTAGTAGCAATCCCGGGGGAGCCCGAGTCAGATGCGGCGGAACACACGTAAATTGTTATGGCACAATTAGTTCAAAAGACATCACGGCCGGGCTGTCCTCCTTCGTCTCGCATGGCGAGTTTGTCGAGCCTAGGGTCGATTTTCCCTCTTCACCCCTTTCACCCATCCTTGCGTACACACGAGAAAGCAGACCAGAATCGCGTGAGAGGGTGAAAGGGTGAAAGAGGGAATCAGAGAGATAACTAATTGATATATAAACACTTACTGTTTATTTCTTTCACCCTATTTCACCCCCTTCTTTTATTCCTTCGCGCGGGGGTGAAATGGGTGAAATGCGTGCAACCTATTGCCGAAATTGCCGTTGCGGCGTTTCTCGCCGCGAGCGTTTCACTTTAGGGCTCTCTGATCGCTGAGGGGTGAAACGTGCCGCTTCTTCACCTTGGCGTGGACGTTTTCTCCCGGTCTGAGGAGGTCCGCCGCCGCCGCGGCCGCTACGCGTCGGAAACGGGATGCCTCAGCCAGCCGTAGCTGTTTTCTCCATCAGCCGGTAGAACTGCCCGCCGCCACCGCTGACGATCTCCGTCCGAATAGCGATGTCGCCGCGCTGCTCCAAGGTGCTGACCAGGACGCGGAAGGTCTTGGCGTCCACCTTCATCCGCTTCAGGAGCACGCTATGGGAGAGTTCACCGCCTGGTGCCGACCGCAACTTGCGTAGGAGCTTGAGGCATTCAGCCTGGAAGGGATTCTCGGCCACATGGGCCTGGGCCATGAACAGCATGCGGCGCGCCTGGTGGATGGCGAGTCCACTCGCCCAGGCCGCAGCTTCACGCCCGATCTCGGGAGCCTTGTGGCTCTCGCTGACCGCGTAAACCAGCGCGAGTTTACGCGCGTGCTCGGCAACTCGGCCCCACAACGCCGTGCCGGCCGAATCACTGAGGCCTTCGGCTCGTGCATACTCCTGTTCGGCTTCATCACGGGCCTCGTCGAGGATCGTTCGTGCTGCTTCCGTCTGCGGTACGATCAGGGGCACGGGGTGCCAGTCCTGCAGATTGCCGGTCCCAGGCCGGAAGTCGGCCCACCATTGCGCCGTCTCCAGGACCCGCTCGGGGACGGGGTGAATACCGGGCGCCTGCCCGCGCGACCGCGTCCCACACTCCAGGATGATCGTCCGCGCGAAGAAGCCGTTGGTTAGCATCCGCTCCGACAGCGCATCGTAGTAGTGGTTCGGGATTGCCGTCCCAAACACGACAAGGCACGGCTGGTCGATCGCGCCTGGCGCGTCTTTGCCGGCTTTGCGCCGCATCGGGAAGACCGAGTTTGCCGACGAGAACATCGTCAACAGCGTGCCCATGATGTTCTCGTGCCGGGCGTCGCGTGACTTGTTGATCGATTGCAGCATGCCGTCGATCTCATCCGTCTGGAACAACATGGTCGGCTCGGTGAAGAGCGCGTCCTGCACACCTTCGCCGGAGGCGAATCGCCCGCCGACCTGGGCGGACAATCCCACCGCGTGCAGGATCTCGGTGTTCAGCTTGCGGGGCCGGTCCTTCCCGGCCGACGAATGCGCCAAGCCGAGCAGGTATAAGTTGGTGCGGTTGTCGTCGGGATCGCGGACCTTGCGGCCAGCGAGCGTCGCTAGCAGAGCCAGTGCGCCGGCGAACGCCAGCACGACGTTGGGGTAGGGCGCAGTGCGGAGGCAGTGATCCATGACCTCGGACACGAATCCGGGGACGCGCAGCAGTTCGTCGGACATTGGGCCAGGATCCACAGTCCCTGATGCCGGCTCCTCGGCCTGCGCGGTCGCCTCGGTGTCCTGCCCCCAGTGGTTTTCCGTCACCGCGACGGTAACTTGGTCGGGTTCGTAGCGGGCGATGCTGGCGGCAATCCGCTCTACCTCCCGGTCCTTGAGCGGCGGACTACAGCGGTCCTGGTTGACCCGAGCGAGGGCAGCCAGGATTTCCGCCTGGCTCATCCCCACGCGTCGCATAGCTCCGCCCAGGCGCGCCAACGTGGCGTTCCTGTGGCCGGCTGGTATCACGTTGCCACCGGGCGCCGCCGCCGCACCCTGGGGCGCCGTGGGCGCGCCGTGGGCCACCACCGGCCGCGCCTCAGCGCGACCGCCCGGCTCCTGGGCGAACAGGTCCGCCCCTCTTTCGACCTGCGCCACGAGCCACGCGGGGGGGTCGGGTTGGTCGGCTGGCCCGGTCTCAAGGGCCCGGACCCACTCGTAGGTCTTCCCGCCCACCACCGATGGCGGCAGGACGATATAGCCCCCGTTTGCCCGGGTATCGACCTTCGAGGCAAGCCGACCCGCGGTGCTGCTCCAACTCTTGCCCACCGGTTGCCGGAAGATGTAGTGGCGACCACCCCGAGGGGTCAGCGAGACCGGGCATGTCCAAAGCGCCGTCTGGTCCTCGCCCGGCCAGGGGTTGTCAGATCCGTCAACGTCCACAACCAGGAGGCCCGCGGTCGGCATCCCGATGTTCGCGTCTGGACGCGTCGTCCACCACGCCTCGATCTGGTTAACGTCTGTCGTCGCGTCCAGAAACCCATGCGCGGTCGCGGGAGCCTTCCCGCCAGGAACACACGGAAAGACCGGGTACCCGAGTTCGGCATACCTCAGCGCTGATTGCAGCAATGTCGTCTTGGCTTCGCCCATCCTCACCCGATTCCAGATCAGAAGGGAATGTCGTCGTCGTCCAGCGGGTCGTAGTCCCCGGCCCGACTGCTGGTTGTTGCGCCCACCGGATCGAGATCGTCGTCCATTCCTGGCTCCCGCCATGGCCGCCGATTGCTCAACTCGTAGCCGATGATCCGCAGGAACTGCTCTCCCACGACCGAGCGCACGGTGATCGATGCCGTCTCGCAGAGGGCCCCGTCGTCGGCCATGGCCGCCGCCTCGGCCGACGTCAACGGCACCGGAGTATTCGACCGGCATCGCCACCACGACTCGGCCTTGTGGCGCGCCCAGCCGTCGTGCTCGAAGCAGATCCACTCGCTGACGTACTGGTGAAACCCGACCTGGTACTCGACCCGCAGCGTCTTGGGCGCCTCGATTGGCGCGCCCTTCTTGGTGTGGACGCTGTAGAAGACCTCACGAACGGCGTGGACCTCCGTCGTAACCTCACCTGACAGGATGCCCTCGGTGGACGCCTTGGCCTCGTGCTGCTGCCGCTTTGGCGGCGGGAACTCGTACCCGCAATCGGGACACACGGCGTAGCCGGTGGCGATCAGGCTCTGGCATTCTGGGCACTGCTTGGCCGGCGCCTCGCCGCAAGCTCGAGGGTTCACTGCCTGGATCCGGATCGCGTCGACCGGCCCATGCCGCAGTACGTTGCCGCCGAAGTCCAGTACCAGGCAGCTCTCCTTGCCATCACACAGCCGGAAGCCTCGCCCGACCATCTGGTAGTAGAGGCCCGGCGACATAGTTGGGCGCAGCATCGCCACGCAGTCGATGTTCGGGGCGTCGAAGCCCGTGGTCAGCACGTTGACGTTGACCAGGTACTTGATCCGGCCGGCCTTGAAGTCCGCCAGGACCCGGTCCCGGTCCTCGCTCGCAGTCTCGCCGAAGACAGTCGCAACCGGCGCGCCGGCCGTCCGCCGCAAGACGTCGGCGACGTGCTCGGCATGCCGGATGCCGGTCGTGAACACGAGGACGGCCCGCCGCTTCTGCGCTTGGTCGACGATCTCCCGGCAGGCGGACTCCACGAGCTCGTCCGTGTCCATCAGTTCCTCGGCCTCGCCGGCTACGAATTCGCCCGCGCGCACATGCAGGTTCGAAGTGTCCAGCGGCTGGGCTGCGCCCTTGGTCACCAGCGGGCAGAGATAGCCCTGAACGATCAGCTCTTTCACGCCGATCTCGTAGCAGATCTCGTTCAGGATGTTGCAGGGCTCGCAGATCATCCCGCTCTTCATCCTGAATGGTGTAGCGGTCAGTCCGATCACGCGCAGGTTTGGGTTCACCTTCCGGGCGTCGTCGAGGAACGTCCGGTACATCCCGTCACCCTCGGGCGGGATCATGTGCGCCTCATCGATGATCACGAGGTCGAAAGCATCGAGTTCGCAGGCACGCCGGTACACCGACTGGATGCCGGCGATGATGATCGGCTTGTCAGTATCGCGGCACTTGAGGCCTGCCGAGTAGATCCCGGTCTTCATCCACATGTCGGGCGCCACGACCTGGATCTTCTCCAGCGCCTGCCCGAGCAGCTCCTTCACATGGGCGAGGATCAGCACCCGACCATTCCAACGGGCCACGGCGTCGCGGCAGACGGTCGCCATCACCGGCGTCTTGCCGCCACCCGTGGGAATCACGACGCACGGGTTGTCGTCGCGCTCGCGCAGGTGGCGGTAGATCGCGTTCACGGCCTCCGTCTGGTACGGCCGCAGCTCAAGCATCGGCGATCTCCTCCAGGCGCACGAGGGTCCGACCGCCGCACACGCACCCGCGCATCTCGATTTCCAGCTTCTTGATCTGGCTGTCGTCCGCGTACAGGCCGCCGTGCTGGAGCGCATCGAGCAAGCTCTTTTGCAGGTTGTCGGCATCCCTGCGCCGCTGATTCGGCGGATACACTTCGATCTCGACGTGCAGCGGCCCTTCCAAGCCACCAATCCCGAGCTGAGCCACGACAGCGCAGACCCGCTCACGGTACCTGCGCCCCTCGCGGCTGATGAGTGTTCGCGGGCCGACTCGCCGGTAGTAGTGGTTCACCGACGGCGGGAACGGCAGCTCGATCTCGATCATCGCCGAGCCCAGGGCGGCGTGTTCGAGGCCTCCTGTTGCGGCGCACCGGCCGCAGCGTCCCTGCGGGCGTAGCCCCGGATCTCGTTGACCACGTCGCCCGTGTCCTCGCGCTTCTTGCACTTCACCGTGATCTGAAGAGGTAGGTTGTGCAGCTCGAGCGAGTCCTTGGGCTGCAGCACCCCGACCGCCCGGCAGATCGCCGACAGCTCGCCCTGGGCGATCTGGACCGCCTGGCGGTTCGGGTTGTCCAGGTTCAGCCGCGACCAGAGCATCCGGTTCTTGAACGGGCCGTCGACGACCTGGAACGTCAGCTCGAGGAAGTGGCCGGCGCCGCTCTTGGTCGGCTTCATCTCACTCGCGGTGATGACGGCCATGTACTTGCCGGCCGGAATCGGCTCGAAATCAGTCGCGGGATCCACGTTGTTGGCGTCGAAACCGTTTAGGTTCGCCATGGCTATTTCGCTCCTTTGCTCGTGCCGCCCTGAGTCGCGCTGACCGGTTCGGCGTGGCTGTGCTGGGCATAGACGTTCCAGTCCAGCGGGATCTCGTCGGGGAGGTTGAGGCGGTTCTTGGCCACATGGGCGGGGCGCTCGACGGTGCGTAGCACGCGCTCGCCAGTGCCGACGCCCTGGTTGCGCTTGCGATCGAAGCCCTCGTCGGTCTGCTTGGTGAAGACTTTGAACGTGGCGAACATGACCTCGTCGCACCACTCCTGCAGAACCTGGGAAGCCAGGCGGTGCAGACGCGGCACGTAGCGGTCGTAGGACTCCGTCTCGGGATTCTCGAATCGCTCGATGCGCGCGTGAGCGATCAGGACCGTCGTCATGCCCTTCTCGCTGCGCAGTGCCGACAAGCCCTCGATGAACTCGCGCCACTGGGTCAGCGCGAACACGTAGCCCTTGGCGTAGCCGATGTCCTCGATGCTCTCGACGTTCCGGTGACGGCAGACATCGGCCCAGATCAGCCGCTCCAGCCAGTCCAGGGAGTCGATCACGACGGTTCGATATGTGTGCTGTTCGGTGTAGAGCTCCGACAGTGCCTGCATCGCCTGATCGAAGGTCGTCGTGACCGGGAACTTGGCGCAGTTGATCTCGCCCAGGCCGTCCTCCGTCTGGATGAACACCGGGCTGGGAGCGCAGGACGCGAACGTCGATTTACCGATGCCGTGGGTGCCATAGAGCATCACCCGCCTCGGTGCGGGACTGCGTCCGGTGGTGACTTGCTGCAAGAGATTCACGATCACATCTCCTCTTGGTCGTGGTCGGTGGGGAAGCGGGCGGACTCAGGGAGTCCCGACGAGCCCGGGCGACGGCACGTCACGCCATTCCGCCCGCTTCCGTGCGTGTCAGATCCAGTCGAACATCCGGATGTCCTCGTAGCCGGTGAGCCATTCGTCCTTTTCGCGGCAGGCGATCAGGCGCGCGATGGCCTCCTCGTTCTCCTTCTGGGCAAGACCGAGGGCCTCTTCGCTCAGGCGCCAGACGCCAGTGCGCAGGGGCTCGCGCTTCTCCACGGCGATCATGTAGACGGGAAGCCTCTGGCCCGTGAGCAGACCCGCCAGGGACCGGTAGAAGGCCAGCTGGTAGAGATAGCCGTAGCTGCGCGCGTCCGTCTGGAGCCAATCGAGGTTGTCGCAGGTCTTCAGGTCGACGATGCCGCGCTCGGTGTTCAGCCAGTCGAGACGCGCCTGGCACGGCACGCCGCAGTACTCGGCGCGGATCACTCCCTCGGCGATGCCGTCAGCCAGCAGTGCTGCGGCGTGCTGATGGGCCCGCACCGACGCGTTCAGGCTCTCAACCAGGGCAGCCTGGTCATCGTCGAGCACGGGCTTGCCCAGCGTCTCGGCCCACTCCTGGAAGGCCTTGGTACGGCTGCCGAACGGCTGGCCGGTTTTCGGATTGACCGGCCCGCCGAATGCGTAGGCGCTCTCGTACGCGACGCGCCCTTCGAGGATCAGGACGTGGGCGGCGCGTCCGAGGACATACGCCGGACGATCCTGATCCAGGATCAGCCCTTGCAACTTCTTGTGGAACAAGAGGGGACAGCGCCGGAAGTCCGCGAGCCGGTGGCTGCTGAGGTACTTGCCGGCCTGCGCGTGGTAGACGTCGGCCGGTTCACGGATCAGGTCCTGGACGCTCCATGCGCGTCGCTTGAATGCTGCCGGCAGGTTCATGCGCTGAGGTCCTCCGTTTCCGTCTTGGCAACGCGCTCCGCCCGGCTGACCGCGAAGGCCTCCTCGCCGAACTCGCGGGTAGCGAATCCCATGAAAATGCGGCTGATGTCCTGGCCGACGACCGTGTCGGCGTCGATCACGCAGGCGTGTTTGACCGCGTCGAAGCAGTACTTCGCGTCGAGCCGGACCCGCGAGGCGCCATGCAGGCCTTCGACCGCGAGCACGGAGAGCAGCAGCGTGCTTTCGATCTCGTCTGCCGGCACCGAGGCCTCGAACTCGTAGCGGTGGATTTCTCGGTTCATGGTCGTTCCACCTTTCGGGGCGGCCTGCCCTCTGCCGGTTACTTACCCCGTCCTTTTCCGATGTGTCGGGGTTCGTCCAGATATTCGCGCAGTCCGTTGTCCTCGAAGATCTTCCGCAGGCGGGCGATGCCGTTCTGGTAGAGCGTGCTGCGAGACACCCCCAACTCGCGGGCGATCTCGGCCACCGTTCGGACCTGCAGGCGGATGACGAGGTCGCGCAGGTCGTCCGGCAACTCATCGAGCACCTGGGTGAGATCGAGCCTCAGGTCCAGGCGCTCGGCCTCAGGGCCCACATGGCGACCGACTTCGCTGTCGTAGGCGTCTTGGCTGAGGACTTCGTCCAGGCCCCGCTGCCGACCGTCACCGTCGTCGATTTGCGCATCCAGCGGGCACACCTGCTGGCGGTAGTCGCGCTTCACTTGCCGCTGGTGACGGATCAGGTTGGAGATCTTGCGATCGACGATGCGGGCGACGAAGGTGCTAAGGGCCGCCTTGTCCGGGTCGTAGTTGTCCAGGCGGCGCAGCAGGTCCAGCGTCATCTCCTGCTGCAGGTCGTCGAAGTCGCTGAGGGTGAATCCGTACTTACCGATCAACTGCCAGGCCTTGTGGCGAATGACTTCCTTTGCGTATCCGTCGAGGATGCGCTGCTTCGCGCTGTCCATCGGAGCCTCTCCTGAGGCCGCGGAGAGGCGCGAGGGGGTCGCTCGAAGCAGCGTCTAGACCGACGAAATGGAGGTGCACGTGGATCGCCGCTTGGGCGACACCCACATGCACCTCCACGTCGTGGCCGGTTGTATGTCTGGTGACGTTCAGTCAGGGAAAGAGAGGGGCGGCCGGCCCCAAGTCCTAGGCGGCGGCCTCCTCCACCTGCATCCTGAATGGCAGGCCGTGTTTGATCTCTAGGCGGTGCACGGTCGCGTTGCCGAGGCAGGCGAATGTATTCATGAGCTCTTGGACGTTCGACTTCAGGGCGAAGTCGGTCAGTCCCGCCTCATCGCGGCGACCGTTGCCGGCGCCGAACTTCACGTCCCGCACGATCCGCGGGCGCGGATCGAGCACGGGTAGGCCATCACGGATCACGAGCCCTTCGACGATGCCGAAGTCCAGGTGCTGCATCAGTTCGACGAGCTCGACCTGAGCAGGCAAGAGGGTGGATTTCCTCTGGGGGTTCACGGCGGTCCCTTCCTGCGGTTGGGGTAGCGGGCAAGATTTTCGTCCCTAGTCGCCTAAACGCTAAACGTCCGTCCGCAAGAAATCAAAAGGACGCATGAACCAGCAGAAATCCCTTTAGGACTTGGCTTTCATTCTCCGGGTGATCTTCTGGAGATCCGCGGCCGTCAAGCCGCGATCGCGTACCGTCCGCAGCAGGTCAGCCACCGCCTTCGGCTCGGCCTTGATGATCTCCTCGAGTTCCGGGTCGGTCTTGTCGGCGAGTGCGAGCAGTTCGTCGGCGTCGACTTCGAGCAACTGCGCCATCCTGATGATGTGCTCCGCCTTCGGCGGGTCGAACTCTCCCGTTTCGACTTTGCTCAGGAACGTGGCGCTGATTCCGACCTTCTGGGCAAACTGCCTGAGCGAAAACGTGGAATCGACGACCTTCTTCGCTTCGCGCAGATGGCGGATTCGCCTGCCAAATGCCGGGTTGCCTGCCATAACCCCACCTCCTTCACGTGGCCGGTGCCTTGGAGGTTTCCACCGGCCGTTAAGTTCACGTGTAGTGTATACGTTTAATAAATAGTGAACGTTCGGCGGCCGGTCAAACCCAAAAGCGAATCTGCGAATCAGTCCCGGTATTTTGCCCTGAGATCGCGCCACATCACGCGCTGCTTCCGCCAGTCAGAAACCGCGGCGATCGGGCGGACCGCCCTCTCCTGGATCGCATCGCGGCTGCCGCGCGAACGCGGCAAGAACAGGATCTCCTCCTGGATGTCCGGTGCGAGCAGCAGCAGGCTCATGATCTGAGTCATGCGGGCACGGGTCACGAGCGCGAGCCGGGCTAGCTCGGCGTAGTCGGCGACTTCACCGCGCCGGCAGAGGTCGTCCATGTGCAGCGCCAGGGCCAGCAGCCGCGAGACCCGCGGCACGGTACCGAGGATCGGCGGCGCGACCTCGGGACCGTCCGTGAGCTCCTTCCGCCCGCGCTGCATGCTACGGAAGTGGACCTTCTTGGTGATCTGCAGCGGCCGAGTCATGCGCTCTCCCGTGCGAACTCGCGCGAAAACGTCTCGATGCCGGCCGGATGGAACGTCACCGACACGGTGCCCTTGTCGCCGTCGTAGTCTACGCGTTGGATCAACAGGTGCAGCACCCGCGCCTGCTCGCGAATCGTCAGGGTTTCCCAGACGGGATCGAACGCCGCCAGTGCCAGGGCAGCCTCGTTCTCGTCGATCAGCTCGCGCTCCAACTGGCGCAGTTCGTCCCGCACCTGGATGAGACGCCCTTCGGCTCCCCGGACGCGATCCAGCAAGTCGGCCATCCGGTCGGTGCTGGCGCCGCCAGTGCCGAGCGCTCCGGCGAGTTCACGCATCCGGGCATTATGGCGCGCGAGGTCCCGCTCCAGACCTGACTTCTCGGTCTCGAGTTCGCCGGCCCGCACCTTCGACTCGGTGCGAGTGGCGCTCAGCGTCTCGACCAAGAGCGCCGGGTCGCGCCCGATGCCGCGCACCTGGTCGATCACGAACTTCTCGATCTCCCCCGCGGGAATCGACTTGGACGGGCAGGTGTGCCACCCGCGCTTTTGAGCGTTCGTGCAGACATAGTAGCGGTAGCGCCGTTCTTGTTTGGTCGTGTGGGTCGGCACCATGGCGCAGCCGCAGGCCGCGCAGTTGATCAGCCCCTTCAGAATCGCACCGAATTGGTTGCGGACGTGCGCGCCGCCGGTGGCGCCGTTGCGCTTCAAGAGCTGGCGGACCCGGCGAAACGTCTCCTCGTCCACAATCGCCGGGTGCTCGCCCAGGTGGATCTCGTCGCGGTAGGTCAGGCGCCCCGTGTAGAGGACGTTCGTCAGAAGGCTGTACAGGCTGTGCTTGTTGAACGGCGAGCCCCCGGACTCGCCGCCCTTCCGGTTCGTCCACAGCTTGTTGGTCCATCCCCGCGCATCGAGCTCCTTGATTGTGGCAATCAGGGACTGGCGGTCCAGGTAGAGCTCGTAGATGAGGCGCACACGGGCGGCCTCTGCTTCGTTCACGACCAGGCGGCCACCCTTGGGATCGACGTCGTAGCCGAGGATGGGCCTACCGCCCGACCACTTTCCCTTGCGCCGGGCAGCGGCGATCTTGTCGCGGGTGCGCTCGGAGATGATCTCCCGCTCGAACTGCGCGAACGACAGCAGGATGTTCAGCGTGAGCCGGCCCATCGAGCTCGTGGTGTTGAACTGCTGCGTGACCGATACGAACGACACGCCGCGCGTATCGAGCGCCTCCATGATCCGGGAAAAGTCCAGAAGGCTGCGGGACATTCGGTCGACCTTGTAGACGACCACGCAGTCGATCCCGCCGGCCTCGACCGCCGCCATCAGGCGCTTCAGCGCCGGCCGGTCCATGTTGCCGCCCGTGTACCCGCCGTCATCGAAGCGGTCGAGTAAGCAGATCCAGCCCTCGCTTTTCTGGCTCGCGATGAACGCTTCGCCCGCCTCACGCTGGGCGTCGAGGCTGTTGAATTCCTGCTCGAGCCCCTCCTCGGTGCTCTTGCGGGTGTAGATGGCGCACCGGACCGTCGGACTCTCAGGTCGCCTACTTGCCATCAGCGCCCCCCTTGCCGCCCACGCCGAAGAACTGGAACCCATTCCAGTGGGTCCCCGTGACCTGCTTAGCCACGGCGCTCAGGCTGCGGTAGACCTCGCCCTCGAACTCGAATCCCCGCGGTAGAACCCGAACCTCGATCGTCCGGTTCTTGTACCGGCGGGTGATGACCGCCCCGGGCATCGGCAGGCGGTCGTCAGCGGGCAGCGCGACTCGTGCGGATATCGTCTGACTGCCGGGTGCGACCGGACGCGGCCGGGGCTCGGTCAGGCGCACGTCCGACTGGGCGGCCAGTTCCCGCGCCCGACTTCTGGCTCGATCCGACAGGCCGCCCTCCTCGTTCGCCTGCAGGCGCCAGACGATGCGGCGGATCAGGAACTCCTTGTGCCGTGACTGCGTGTCCTCGCCGAAGACTTGGGCGTACCGGCGCCGCAGCTCTGGCACCGTCAAACACCTGAGCGCGGTGATCTCCTTGCCGATGTTCAGCGCCATGGTGCATCTCCTCTCATGCTCTCGGCTCGGCTAACCAGGACACATGACGGTCGCTGGGCGCGGACACATCAAGAACAATCAGGGCGTCGTCGAGCACCGGCATGCATGCCGCGAGGTGGCGATGCAGACCGCGGCCGAGGATGGCGGCGATCTCTCGCCTGCGCTGGATTGGGGACAGGTCATTGGTGGCTGATTGCGACATAGTTCGTCTCCGGATAGAGGCCATGCCTCATTACGTACCCGGGGACGATTAGAGGTGTCGCCCAATCGAGAAGTCCGACGATTTCGGTGCGAAGATCTCAAGGCGCTAAAACAGGAGGGAATTGGAGAGATGCCGGTCCGGCAGCGCGATACGAGGATGACGGCGCCGAACCGGGTGGGGGATTGGAGGGAGAAACCCAGCTCGGCGCCGTCGGGACTATTCTAGCCCGGATCGCGAGCCTTTTCAAGGAGCGCGTAGCACGGTCAACGATTCTCATTGCAGGCTAGATGTCGGTATAGGAGAATTTCTCGCGGCGAGACGAATTGCCCTTAACGGAGGTCAATGGTGCGGTTTCTCGGGGGAGTACCGCCAACAAACACAAGATCGCATTCCCCGGGGCTTGCACAACAGTTGGATCGCATCGCCGATCCAGGTGAGCGATCCTACAAAACAAGATGGCCCGTTCCAGTCAACTGTTTACCGAAAACGTGCCACCTCTATGCGTTGCTCGTTACACTACATGTCAGGGACGCATTGTTCAAAGAAGGGATTGAGTTTTGCCAGTCTTCCTGAACGCCTTTCCGCTAGAAATCCCCAATGTAGAACTTGAAGCTCTAGGAGTCCCCTATACCAGAGAGACGCTTGACGATTTTCGCGCAAATCACGGCTCGACACACTCATTTCGCCGTCAGGGCGACAACATCCTGATCTTCTCAGGGAACGGCAATTTCCCGGTATCTGGGGTGCGGCAGACAATCGCGCTCAAGGATAACTATGGCATCTATTGTACTCTGGTAAAAGATGGACTAACACGGCACCTTGCGGGACTGGGCCGCAATCCTTCCGGCTTCAATCCTATCGAACTAGTGAGCGCGAAGCCGGAAGACAATCTTGTCGTTCCAATACTCGGTGATGCGTACCCATTCAAGGTCTGCGCCAAATACACAATCAATACTCGGATCATTCAAGGGCGTCCTTGCCTAGTGATTGATTGCTCAACCCGCACGATACTCAAGGAGAGCTGCCGGTTCTTCCTAAACGCCGGATTCGACCTCGCGGGCCGCTACGTCCTTACGGAGCGGGAGAACGGACGCAGGGAGCTATTGGGATCGGTGAACGCTTACAAGAATGAAACGCTCACAGTGACGAAGCCGGATGGACATGTCGAGCAGGTGAACGCAGACACCATTTACCTGGAATCCAGCCGAGAGAACTTCGACGCCTACATTCTCTACACCCACGGCAACCAGAAAGACACCTGCGTTGAACGCATCCGTCAAGCCATTCATCGCTTCAATGGCGGCGAGAATAAGAGGGCCCGTATCGATGTTCTCAAGAGATACATTCAATCGAAGACCATTCCCCTGATCAACGGGACGCGCATCGAAATCGAGGATGCGCCGGACATCCGGAGAGACTGCGTGCAGATGCAGAAGCCAGTCTTCGTCTTTAACGATTGCGGCGAAGCGGATTGGACCGAGAAAGGCCTCAAAAGTTTTGGTCCCTACACGAAACGCACTTTTGACCGGAACGATCCTTCAATTTGCGTGATCTGCGCCCAGCACGACAAGGGGCGCGTCGAGCAATTCGTCCGTAAACTCCTGAAGGGGATTCCCAACAGCAAGTATTTCGGTAACGGCCTTGAGGGAAAGTTTGCGCTCGGCACAAGCCGCGTAGAAGTCTTCACGACCTCCGCCGACAGCGTAGAGGCATATAAGAAAGCCATCGAATTCGCAATCCGGAAGAAAGCGGATGACGGCGGGCGCTGGGATCTAGCGCTCGTTCAAATCCGGCAGTCCTTCAAGAAGCTTGAGGTCACGGAGAATCCGTACTATCTCGGCAAGGGCCTCTTCTTCCTGCATCAAGTCCCGGTGCAGGACTTCACGATAGAGCTTTTAGCGCAGTCCGATCATTCGCTCGGTTTTTCGCTCAACAATATGGCGCTGGCATGCTACGCCAAGATGGGAGGTGTCCCGTGGCTGCTTAAGTCCTCTCCGACTCTATCTCATGAGCTCGTTATTGGCATCGGCAGTGCGTATATAGGGCGCGAGCGCGGCGATGTTAACCATCGGATTATGGGCATCACTACCGTCTTTTCTGGCGACGGTAGCTACATCGTCTCAAATACCTCAAAGGCGGTCGAGCCGGATGCTTACCGCGATGCGTTGACCGCCGTGCTCGGAGAAACAATTGACAAGATACAGAAGCGGATGAACTGGCAGAGAGGCGACACTATCCGTCTGATCTTTCACGCTCAGGTTAAGAAGTTTAATAAGGAAGAGATCGCGGCCGTCCGCGCAGTGATCGACAGGTACCGCGATTATCAGATCGAGTATGCGTTCTTGAAGATCTCGGAAGACCACGGTCTGCACGTTTTCGACTCCGCGACAGCCGGTGCGCAGAAGGGAAGGCTCGCGCCGCAGCGAGGAAGAACGTTCGAGCTCTCCAAACATGAGATTCTGGTCTACCTGATCGGCCAGCGGGAATTGCGTAACGACACCGACGGCCACCCGCGAGGTTTGATTCTCGATGTTCACAAGGACTCGACGTTTAAGGATATAAAATATCTGAGTTCACAACTCTACAGTTTCGCATCGCATTCCTGGCGCAGCTATTTCCCCAATCCGATGCCGGTCACGATCAGCTATTCTGACCTGATCGCGCGGAATCTCGGATGGCTGAACCAACTTCCGGGCTGGAACGACTCTGTAATGATCGGAAAGATCGGGCAATCTCAATGGTTTCTGTAGAGCACGAAAACGCTTACCAACTACGCGATTACCTCTACCGCAAGGCGATAGAAAGCGCGCACGCTGATCCCCTAAGGTCGTGCTTCCTGCATGTCTTGGGATTGTCAAAGGACGGTGTTCCGTCCTTCGACCTTACGGGGCTCTCCTTGTATCAGCGGTGCGCGATTGCGGGACTTGGTGTTCTCGATGAAGCCGTCACTAACCAGGATGTCTCGCGACTGCTCGGGCAAGCTGCCAAGATCGACTCCACTCCGCTCCCGTGGGTCTCTGACATGTTCGGCGTCATGTTCGTGAAATGGTTGGTCGCACGGAGAAACGAGGCGAACATCGCCCGTGATTTCGAGAGCTGGATTGGGAGGTTTTTGGAGGGTCAGGCCAGCAGCGACCATCTCAGTGTTTTCGAGAAGGACATTGCGGCATATGTCCTTAGTGATGAACCTGGTGTCTATGCGAGCGCCTGCGTACCGCTCTTCCTTCATTATCGAAAGGCACGGCGAATCGAGGACCATCAAACACGCCGCTTTTTGATTGGCCGTTTTATGGTCGAGTTCCGAGCGCAAGCGCAAGCGGATGCCTCGACGGCGCTTCTAATCTTGATGGTCTACGTCTTCGATCAGGTCAACCAGGAAGTCGCGGTGGTGCCGCCAAATGGCTGGAACCTCGGCGACCTTCTAGGATTTCTGGAGCATATCTCTGTCGGCCTCAAGCGATGGACATGGGAAGATGCGGCCCGCACACGAGGCGCGGAACCCGTAAGATGGTGCGTGAAGAACGAATACCACGTACAGAATCTTCTCTATGTCCTACTTGCGCCGATCTTCAACGATGTAGCGGACGAAGTGAATCTCCAGCCCGTTGGGCAAAAGAACCCGCGCATTGATCTTTACCTACCGTCGCTACACACAATCATCGAAGTCAAGTACCGAAAAGACGCCAAGAAGTCCTTTTCAATGCTCATTGGCGAGATTGCCGAAGATGCGTCTCTCTATCGCGCCGACTCGAAGTACATGGATGCGCAAATCATCAACTTCTTGTGGGATTGCACGCACGCAACGCAGGAGCATGCGAAGTTCAAGGAGGGCGTCTTGAGGATCGTTGGGATCAATGGGTGTGTCGTCGTCAGCGCGCCGTCAACAATGGACGACCGACCACATGCCTAGTGGAAGTCTGAAGTCGTATAGGCTCGGTAGTAAATAGGATTACGGGTTACTCCCGGCCTGTACCCGTATCTCTACCGCTAAATACGAGGGGGTCGCCAAACAGAGATAATGAGAGTTTTTCTACCACACCCTTGGGTCTCATTCGGAAACCCCACGTTTCCCGCCGATCCCCAAGATCTCTCGCCCAAAACGGAAATTACCGCCCGTCTTTCGAAAACCGCGCAATTCGTTGCGAGACTTTGGCATATACGAAAACCCCGGAGGCTCTCGCCTCCGGGCCGCAGCGCTAACCTGAATGCCCACCGAGTTCCGTGGAAAAAGGATTGGCTCCCCAAACGTAACAGCATTCGAACCCGTAGGCAAGGCCCTCCCGAAGTTTGGTTCCGGATTCAACATATCGCCCTGGACGACCACAACGTCATATCCGGGGCCGAGTTGCACGAACAGACCGTTGAAATAGCTGTCGGCCCCAAGGCGACGTTCGCGAACGGGAGTGTGGGATCCTTCAAACGGTGCGTCACCGCCGACCGGGTCGTGCACGTGGCCACGAATGCCCGACGGCCGCCCAAGCCTCCCAAGCAACCTCAGACCCCCCGGGTGGTCGAGCTCCTCCGAAAGGCTCAGGAGTGGCGGCGCCAGCTTGACGCCGGCGACGTCCGCACCCAGGCCGAGATTGCACTTCGCGAAGGTATCACCCGCGCCCGAGTAACCCAGATCATGGCTCTCACTCGCCTGGCCCCCGAGATTCAGGACCACGTCCTGTCCCTGTCCGACACGGTCCACCGGCCCGAAGTCACTGAGAGGGCGCTGCGACCCATCGCGCAGTTGGTGGACCAGGCGGTGCAAAGGTCGACCTTCGCCTCGTTGCTGGGCGTGTGAGATGTCGACATTCTCACCCATCTTCTCGCTGCCGCTCCTGAGCGTGCTGGAGCATTCTCTCAAACATCTGGGCTTGCGACCTGGCATCATCAAGTGCGTTGTGCGTCTGGGCCGTGGGACCTTTGAACTGCTCTGGAATCCGACTTGACCGCGTATCATCCCACTCGACACCCTTCAGTCCCATGAAATACGCCTTTATATCCAGGGGGGCAATGCCAAACGGGGTTCTCCCAAGGTACGTGTGGAAGTACCAGTTCACGAAAGCCCAATCGAACGCAGCATTGAAGCCCACGAAAACCGGCGTGTGTCCGCTGGAGATCGACTCGACCCATTTCTCAAACTCCGCCATCACAATCTTCGGCTCACGTCCGCTTTTGATGAAATGCTCGAGCGGCTTTCCAACAACCTTGATCGCTTCGGCGACGACCTGCTTGCTGATTGGCTTCAACTCAGCATAGAAGGACGCCTCTGTAGCTCCCACCACGCACGCACCGATGCTGAGTATGCTGTACGTAGGCGCAAATGGCCCCGAAGCTTCAACGTCCACGGAAATGTAGATCTCAGCGTTCGACATCATGGCAGCGGCACCACGGGCGATCGGTCGATGTACTGCGACCAGAACGCTCGAAGTCCCTCCATTCGGACTTCGTCTGGTTCATCGGCCCTCCAAAAATGGCATGGAATCGCCCCTTGGTCGAACGGTAGGTTGGTACCTTCTTCCGCTGTGCAGAGAACACGGATCTTTCGCGCAAGAGCATACCCGAGCTCGATGAAGCAGTTCGGCCGTTCGCCCGTCACGTCGACGATGGCGACTGTCGACTGGTGCAATCGCTGAAAGATCTCGACATTGAGGAATCCCGAGTCCACCCGATCTCTCCCCAGGTCGACTCGCGTTAGCCCCCGTTCCTCGATTACCGGATCAACTACGTCCCGGAAGAACCTCTCGACCCGCTCGTATGCTTCGTGTCTTGGATTCAGCAGGCGGACATAGAAGGCCTTCGGTGGCGTGAGTGTCGTGATGATGTCAAGGACGCCCGCTGCCACAACATCGACGGGGGTCCTCCCCTGGTCCGTGGCGATCCTCGCCAACTTTGCCCCCTCTGTGCCCGTTTCGCCTTCGCGAAGGCGAAAGAAGGTCAAAGGGTTCGCCCTGGATTCTCGGGCGAGCCGCTCTGCGCCTCCTGTCCCGTCTTCTCTGCTGGCTCCCAACGGCAAATCAAGGGGGAGAACCGCCTTGCAGGACTTCCTATATTCCTCCGCAAGGTGCTCCACGCCCGTGCCGCCACCCAAGATGACGAGCACATCTCCACAAACGACCTGCTGCTCGCGGATCATAGTCGCAGAACGTGCTCCAGGCATGATCCTCTTCACCTCGACCTGGCCGCTTGCTAGGAGCTCCGCCCATAGGCCCTTTCTCAAATCGGAGATCTCAGATTCCCCTTTCTCCGATACGACTACAACGACCGGGCAATGTGGGCCGTTTGCGTCGGGACAGACTCCCGATCGGATAGTCTCCGCTACCACCTCCAAGATCGACCAGTCGAAGATTTGTGCCGGTCCCTCTGCCAGCATCGGCTCCTTTCCTGCGCCAACGACGATTCCCCCTCCCCGTTCAAGCACTCCACGGACAACCTCCCGGACGAGGCCGTGGGCATAGGCAGCATTGGTAACAGCTGTTCTAGGTCCGATGCTCCCCGCAACTTGGATTCGTTTCCCGCCGAGTGCCCGATCCGGTGTCATGGAGATCCTTTCACTGAGCAAGAGTACTCCCGCGATGCGGCGAACACCGTCACGTAGTCCGAGAAGAGAGTCGCGTACCTCCACAACACCACATCAACTACCTGAACGGGATCACCCAGGTGGTCGGAAATCGCCCGGCACAACTCCAGTGGCGAACTGAAACCGGCTGCAGCGGCAACGCGCTGAAGATGCCGATCGGCTTTTACTACGGGGAGGCCGAGGTTCTTAGCGAGATGGAACGCAGTGATCGGTCCTATGTACGGCAATGTCTGGAGAAAACGTACGTTGTCCTGCTCGATTTGGCCACGTACACGCTCAAAGCCCAAGTCATCCACGATGGATGCGATATCGAGGATTGCGGTCACCTTCCTGGGGTTGTTGAAAACCTCGAGTGCATCACGCTTGCAGCGTGCGCGATTTGCCTGAATCGCGGCCGCTGACTGCATTCCGAGGAACGCTTCGCAGAATGGGCCGAAAAGCCGCCGGACCACAGATTCCCGGAATCCTGCGGACAACACTGTCCATGCGGATTCGCGCAGAAAATCGGATTCTCCAATACGGTCGAGGCGCCGGTCCTCTTGCCAGTCGATCTCCCAGGCGAAGCCCCGGGCAATCACGGCCTCCTTTGCCGTGAGGTACACGTCCAGCAAGGCGACGGGTTCATGGTCACCAGAAGACATATCACCATGGTGCCCTCGGCGGATGATCACTTCCCGTTGGTCCAGCACCTATGCGCCTCCTACCAGATCTCCCCAGGCGTCCACACTCTTCGACGCATCCGCGTTCTGGATCTTCCGCTGCACCCTCTGGAGGGCCTGGGAAACGGCTCGTCGCTGCTGGCTGCTCGCTGCACCCAGGTATTCATCTACATGCACAGATTGACCGCTTCGATCTGCTATCGGGGCCTTCACCAACTCCACAGCTCGATCGAAGAAGTGGGCAACCATGGCCTTATAGGTCCGGGGGCCATCGTAGTTCTTGAAGGCTTCGATGGCCAGCGACTCCACGTGGTAGCCAGTTAGCTGCTGCTGCTTGGGCAGCGTCGCGATGATGGCCTTCGTGACCTTGATTGTGGGGATGAGCTTCCCATCCTGGGACTTGTTTGTTTGCGTTAGCTTCTCGGCGAATGCCCGCGGATGGATCTTCGACCAGGATCGCCCGTCTGGCGCGGCTATCCTGTACCCATCGCCTTCACGCATGGCAGGCAACAACTGGACCTCCCTACCACGTACGGTCACCGTGACCGCCAGATCGCCGACCTTCACGTTGTCGCTCCCGAAGAGCTCTCGCAGGCGTTCGGCGAAACGGTTCTTCAATCCTTCCGGTGTTCTCCTACCGACGTCGTCTGGGTCGATTAGCACCAGCGCGTCTGTATCGCTCAGACCCTCCAAGTAGGTGTGACGGGCCACTGATCCTCCGTAAACGAGGTCTACGGTCCCACCAATTTCATCGGCCAACTCCCCCTTAACGCGATCCAGGATTTCCCTTGTACCTGCCACATCGCGGGCGTTGAAGTCCTTGAGGAATTCTCCGAGCTGCTGGTTTACGCCTGCCTCGTAGTCCTCATCTCGAGCCTGCGCCTCGGTCGCACGCAGCGATCGCGCGAGCTCGCTCGGATCTCCGCCCCCCCTGAAATAGCCGCCTCCTGATCCTCCCATTATTCACTCCTCCCGACCTGTGCGTGCAGTCGCTCCGAGGCCGCGCGCACGAGGTCGCCGTTCTCGGCAAGATGAGTCCAGTCGCGCGTCTCCGCCAGACGCCGGAGGGACCTCTCCAACTGATCCAGGTAGCGTAAGTTATCCTTGATCGTGCGCACCCGCGCCTCGTCGTCGTCTACACCTACGCCGTACGTCGCAGCCGCGTTGCTATGGACGTAGACGCACTGCCCCACATTGTAGGCATACCGCGACCACGTCAGCCCGTCAAATACCTCTGCCCCGGCAACGAAGTAGAGGGAAACCGAGAGGGGATCAAGGGCCCCAAACACATGGATAGGCAATCGCAGTGAAGCGTCGTCGAGTGCCTTCCGAAGGCTGGCGATACGGAACATCCGTTCCAAAGGGGAGCTACCGAGCTCCTTCTCCGTCACTCCAAGGAGATGAAAGCCGTCGAGTTCTCCGATCTGAGCCCGGAGTGCCCGAAGCGCGGGTTCTAAGCTGCGCTCGTCATGCGCCTCTGGCTTGAGAAGGAATGAATGTAGGTGCCCAGGTGCGGCCGACGTGGCCTGCTTGGCGTCCCGCAGCTGTTCAGCCACGGGCATCCTATGGCTTGAATGATCATAGCTTACGAGCACTGCTGGGAGGCCTTCGGGCCATCGCTCCCATACCGCCCGCAACTTCGCAACATCCCATTTGCCCGGCCGATGTACCGGCTTCTCCACTGCCGACAAGTCGTGATCGTCGGAGACCTCATAGCCGCCGCTGTCCAGAAAGAGTAGATCCACCGTGATCGCGAGGTCCTTTGGCTCCGGGACATACCCGTAGTGGACGTCGTACGCGCTTACCAGACATGACCGCGTAATGAACTCCTGAGACGCATCAAGGACCCGCCTCACCTCTGGCTGTCCACCTTGCCCGAATCCGAACGCCTTGCTGGAAAAGGAAGGGACCAGCAGCGGTGTCTCCAACGAGGCACCGGATGCGGGGTGAGTGAGCCTTGACGTCCTACAATACATAGAGCGCCTCCCGATCTTTGCAGGATAGGCACGTGCCGCAGGGACGCGCACCGCCCTTTTCACAACTGTACGTCGAGTCGACAGGCACTCGAGCTTCCATGCAGAACTCCCAAATGACCCGCTTGCCCCACTTGAGAAATGGGGCAGCGACCTTGATTCGGCCTGCCGCATACCCGTCGACGACCGCCTGAATACTCTTGACGAAGCCGCCGGTACAATCGTAGTACGGAGATCCTTCATGGATACCTATGGCAATGATTCCCGGTTTCATTCCCCGCGCGAGGACCGCCGCGAACACCAGGAAAGCGTTTCGCCCGAGGATCTCCCCGACCGAGAAGGACGCTTGAGACCGCACGGTCGTGATAGTGATGGGAATGCCGTAGTGCTGGCATACGGTCGTAGCCGCGAGCAACTCTTGTTTTGCTGCAGGCTGACCAAAATCAACAAACTGGGCTCTGACGTCATACCGCTCGCGAAGATAGAATGCAAGCAGCGCGGCCGAGTCTATGCCACCACTGACCAGTACGTCCACTGGGCTCGTCTTCCGGAGTCCTGTCGTCAATTCTGATCGGCGTTGTGCGGTAGTCGTCATGCGCTTGCAAGTACCTCGACCACCTCCGCGATGACGCGGAACTCGTCTTCTCGGATTGGCCCCCGTCCCGCTGCTGTTCTGTGCGACAGCACGACTAGCCTCCTCCGGTCTTCGACCTTGTAATGGTCCTCAATCAACTGCGCGCGAGGCTACTCCCACGAAGCTTTCTCCCGCGAGCGCCGGGTCGACAACCTACAGCCCACTAAAGACCTCCTCGATCGCCTTTACCTCCAGCACGGTCAGATCCTTGTACTGCTTTCCCAGCAGCTCCTCGACCCCCGCAGTGAGCCGGCGGGCCTCGTCAAGCTGTGTGATCCACCACCCCTGGATACCGGCGGGAAGTTCCCGCGGGAATGGAATCGATCGCACACCCCGGCCGTTGATCTTCTGAATCGACGGCCCAGTCCCCTTCGTGTGCCGCCGGACGTGCTCGCGTACCATCGGTGTCATGAGCCAATACTGCGCAAACCAAGGAAGCACGGAGTCTTTGTCCACCCGGATGCGCATGAAGAGGTTCGCGTACGTCATCTCTCTGCCGCTGCCTTCGTACAGTCCGCAATTCCCCACCTGGTCTGGCTTGTTGCCTCGGGCGAATATGATGTCGCCAGGCTCCAGAAAGTCGAGCCCCCGCAGAGCTACTGCATTTACCGCGAACATGACTCTCGTAGTGTCGAGCCCGAAGCCCGTCGTGGATGACGGCATCAGAACTGGAACGCCGTCAGCGTCCTCTGCACAGGGGAACGAAGGACCGTGACGCAGCCCTTCTACCAGAACTTCCTCGAGTGTACCCATCGTACATCGCTCCGAGACATGCCTTTGCATATCTCCCAATCGGGCCACCAACAGAAGACGTGCGTCAACGCCAACCGCCACGCGTCGACCAAGCACCATCTTCGCTTCTTGGCGTCGCCGTACCATGAGTTCTGCTGTGATTCGGCGCCGCGCGTCGAGTGCCCGCAATCGATCACGTTGTTCCGATTTCGAAGGCAGAGGCACGGCGATTCCGAGGAGACGCTTTGCCTTCAGCTCAGTCTTGATGCCGTTCGGAAGTTGCGATACGGCACGACGTCGAAAGGCTTGGCTTCTCAGATACTCCTGCAAAAACCGGGGATACACATGATCTTCGTCGACCTCGTAAGTGCTGTAGTGAATCGTCGCGGCCACATCGCTTGGAGCTGTCTTCGCGTGGAGCCCCACGGCCCCCTTCAGCGCATTGATCCCCGACACCAACAGGTCGCCACGTCGCACGAGGATGAGATCTGTTTGCGAGTCTGTTGTAGCGCGCAGCTCAATGGATCCATCTGCAAAGCGTACTCGCGCTACGATGGGTATCTCTCCGCTGACAATCGCTTCCGCCGGCGGGGTCTCTCCTCGCGCATGCATCACGCGGTCCAACGTAATGAATGTATGGCTACCTGTCATGTGTTCAGCTCGTCCGGTGACCTGGCAATGAGTGCTCGTAGCTGTTGCAGCAAAGAAGCAAGCGTTCGCTCGTTCTCTTCCATATCGGCAACAATCTGCAGAGACGAGCGCTGGTCGGTCGCGTCGCTGGCATTGGGGTTCTTGACGTCCAGATTTAAGCCGATCACCGTCCCGCCGGCGTCGCGCAACAGGAGATCTTCGGCTTCGACTTGCCACGCATGCTCATTCTCAATACGGGCATTGCACCATGCCATTAGCGGCGCAAACTCGCCGAACTGCAACGGCTTGGTCTTCGTATATTTCTTCCGGCCCTCTGGCAGTGGGTGCTCGTAGAACCATACCTTACTGGTGTGGGTGCCCGCGTCGAAGAATAGTAGGTTAGTTGGGATGTCTGTGTATGGCGCAAAGACGCCTTCGGGCAACCGCACGACTGTATGGAGGTTGAACGACGAGATCAGCTCGTGTTTGATACGAGCGCAGACTCCGTCTCCAAACAGCACGCCGTTCGGTACGATAACGGCCGCGCGGCCGGGATTCGGCCCGCGCTTCAGTTTTCGCATGATGAGCTGGAGAAAGAGCAGGGCAGTCTCGGTAGTCTGTTTGTCTTCCGGGAAGTTGCTCAGGATACCGCGCTCCTCCTCGCCTCCAAAGGGTGGGTTTGTGAGGATCACGTCCACACGCTCTCGGTCACCGATCTCGTTGAGCGGGAAACGGAGGCTGTTTTCGGGATCGATCTGCGGTGCTTCCAGCCCATGGAGAAGGAGGTTCATTTGACCGAGCAGATATGGTAGCGGTTTAGCCTCGCCCCCGAAGATAGACTGTTCCTGAAGCACCTTTCGGCCCTCGACGGTCTTGACCTGCTTGCCGAGATGAATGAGTGTCTCCACAAGGAAGCCGCCAGTCCCGCATGCGGGATCCAGGATAGTTTCTCCAAGTCGAGGATTCAGCACGTCAACCATGAAACGGACGACCGGGCGCGGTGTGTAGAATTCGCCCGAGTCCCCAGCCGCGTCGCGCATCTCTCGTAGCATGAACTCGTAAAGGTGACCGAGCGTGAAGAGTTCGTCCTGAGACTCGAAGTGAATCGTGTTGACTGCGCTGATGACGTCTCGTAGTAGGTAACCGGACTGTATGCGGTTGGTCAGGCGGCTGAAGACACTGGCAATCACTCGCTTACGGCTGGTGGGGCCATTGTGCAGACCGCTAAGGTAGGCAAAGAGTCCAGGCCCCTTCGACCCGTCCGGACGAGTTGCCTCTTCTTGGTTGATGAAAGCGATCAGTTCCGGTCCCGTGACGCCCCCCTCCCGGGCGGCCCAGTCTCTCCACCGGTACGGCGCTTCGATGGTTGGCTTGTACTTCGCACGACGCAGCTTCGCGCGGGACTCCTCGATTTGTTCCATGTCGTCGAGAAACTTGAGGAACATGACCCATGTGAGGAGGGGCAAGCGGTCGAGGTCGCCGGATAGGCCTTTGTCCTTTCGCATGATCTGACGACAGGCCTTGATAACGCTTCCTAGCCTCTCGACCGTCGTTCTAGGTTCCTTTGGGACTTCTGCTCGCTTTGCCATTTTCCTTCCCTACGCTGCGTACAACAGGGTCTGCAGTTGCCTGATGGCGTCGACCAGCTTCTCTTCGCTACCGAAGTAGCGGGCGATTTGCATCACGTTGCCACGCTCGCTTATCGGTGGTACTTCCAGCACGTCGGGCACAACAAACTGTGCAGTTCCGTGGTCCGTATACTTGTCGAGGAGCTCGTGCAGTATCTCCCTGGCCTCCAAGCTGAACTGCTCGAAGAAGTCCTTCTTCTCCGAACGGAGCCGCTGCGCCCGTTCGCGCCGCGTCCGCAGCGGCGCATTGAATGCGACGTGGCACAGAAGGTCCAAAGGATCGGCCTCGGGTTGGTTCGCGGTCGTAGCCAGTTCGTCGAAGTCGATCCCGCGCTCGGCCAGCTTGTCAATGATCTCCTGCCGGTGGTCCGGGTCGGCCCACTCGCTCCGTAGTAGGGCCGCGTTTGCGTATAGAATGCGGACTCGCTCCGCAGTGTAGTCGGTGAACCGTACGACCCGAAGCTGGTTTCCGTCGGCGTCCAACTCGTAGACAAGATGGGCCGCGATCTCCACGTGGCCGCCGTCGAAGTAGAACTTCTGACGCGTTTCGTATGGACCCTCTGCTTCCGCGACTCGGCCCACCTCCGCCTGATCCCCTCCTTCCTCGTGCTTGATGACGACTTCGCCTTCGGTCGGCTGACCCGTCTCGTCGATGCGCTGTTCCGTCTCGATGGCGGGATCGCCGTCAAAGTCAGGGTCGGCAAACAGACGTGTGGCGGAGCCAGTGTAATCGAGGATGTTGAAGAACAACTTCCCGTAGTCGTCCCGAACGCGTGTACCGCGTCCAATGATTTGCTTGAATTCTGTCATCGAGTTGATGACTCGGACCAGAACAACGTTTTGCACGGTTGGCGCGTCTATGCCAGTAGTCAGCATCTGCGACGTAGTGAGGATCACCGGCGTCCGGCGCTCGACATCCTGGAAGTTGCTGAGATGTCCCCGTCCGATGCCGCCCTCGTCGGACGTGACGCGGCAGACGAAATCGGCGTTCTCCCGGACGAGGTCGGCGTTTAGGTTGTTCAAGGCGCGCCGCATTTCGTCGGCGTGTTCCTGGTCCACGCAGAAGACGATGGTCTTGGCGTAGCGATCCGTAGTCTTCATGAACTCCGCGAGGTGACGCGCGACGGCTTCGGTCCGAGCACGAAGGGATACCGTTCGCTCGAACTCGTTCGTGCGGTATTCCTCGTCGGGAATCTCGCGCCCGTATCGGTCAAGATCTCCCCGGCTCGGTCGCCAACCAGCGGCATCCCATGTGGTGATGACGCGATGAACCCGATAAGGGGCGAGGAAGCCGTCGTCGATCCCTTGGCGAAGGCTGTACTGATAAATGGGCTCGCCGAAGTATCGATAGGTGTCAGCGTTGTCCTGGCGACGTGGCGTCGCCGTCATTCCTATCTGGAAGGCAGGTTCGAAGTACTCCAGGATCTCGCGCCAGTTGCTGTCGTCAATTGCGCTTCCGCGGTGGCACTCGTCCACGAGGATGAGATCGAAGAAATCGGGCGCGTATTCGCGGTACAGTCCGGGTCGCCGCTCATCGCGTGCAATAGCCTGGTAGATGGAGAAGTACATCTCGCGGCCCTTGTTGGCCACGCCCCCCTCAATCTTCCAGCGCGCATCACCGAACGGCGTGAAGGTCTTGGCCATCGGGTCATCGACGAGGACGTTTCGGTCGGCCAGGTAGAGTATCCGCGGCCTACGGAACTCGCCGGTTCGATTCCAACGCGAGGACCAGAGCTTCCAGCAAACCTGGAACGCGACGAAGGTCTTGCCCGTCCCCGTGGCCATGGTTAGTAGAATCCGACGCCTGCCCTGCAAGACCGACTGGACGGCGCGGTTAATCGCGATTTCCTGGTAGTAGCGCGGTGACTTACCGCCAAGGTGGTAGGAAGGGGTCAGGAGCCTTTCCACGGCTTCGGGAGCCAGCGGTTCCGCTCCAGAAAGCCTCCGCCACAGCTCGTCGGGCGTGGGGAAATTCCCGACTTCGCGTTCCCGTCCAGTGACATAGTCGAACTCGACGATGCCGTGCCCGTTTGTTGCATAGGCGAACTTGAGATCGAGGATTTCGGCGTAGTCTTTCGCCTGCTGAAGCCCCTGCCCAGGCGTCGCGTAGGAGGCCTTGGCCTCCACTACGGCGACGGGCATGTCCACCCGGTAGCGCAGAAGGTAGTCCGCCCGCTTACCCGGGCGGCGTCGGCCCTTGCGCCCGGACACAACAATTCGACCGTCGGTGAAGGTCACCTGCTCATTGATCCGGTGCGGCTCGTCGTCCCAGCCTGCAGCCTGGAGCTTCGGAACCACGTACTTCCGGCAGGTGTCAGCTTCGTTCATTCCCGGCACGGTCACTCTGCCTCTCGGCACCACTCGGTAGTTGCAGGCGTCCCTGATCGACCATTTTGGAGCAGAAGCTATCGATCTGGGCTCTTGCCAGCCTCGAGGGCGCAACTTGTCCGTTTTCCCAGCGGTTAATGGTGGCAAGGCTCACGCCGATGGCCCGCGCAAGATCTTCCTGGCTCATGTCCAGTTGAAGACGAATCGACTTGATCAGGGATTTGACGTTACGGTGTTTCGCCACCATAGCCCCCCCAATGAGCGTGCCACGGTGTGGCTTGCAGATGCTACGGCATGTGAAAGTGTGGAGCAAGGACCACTATGGGGTCGAGTGTCGAATCTCGCCCTGTGATCGGCCCGGCGTTGTGGACCTCACTTGCGGTGCATAGACTCAACGACGGCAGGCAGTACCTTCTCTGCCGAGCGCCCGATGACGTACCCGCCGAGGCCGATCTCAATGATATTCCACAACTTAAGAGCCTCCGCCTCTCCGATATTCGGTGCCGACCACCCCAGCCACCGGGCCACGATCAGGCCCACGAAGACGAGCATGGTGACCGGCCGCCAGGTCCTCTGGAGCCAGCTCTGGCCCTGCGCCTCGGCCTTGACCACCTCGGCCGCGGCACGTTCGATCTCCGAGGTCCGCTCCAGAACCGCAGCCTGCAGCGCTTGCTGAAGCTCGATCCGCTTCAGCTCGTGCTCGGGATCGGGGAAGATCCTGTCGGCGACGGAGCCGGCGACTTTCCCCAGGATGCCCAGAATCTCGCCAACCATCTCGACCCCTTTCAGGTGTAGGCCCGGTTCAGCCAGCCGCCCTGGAACACAACCTGATCGGCGCTGCGGGCGACGCGGAGCCGGTATTCCCCGGCCGCTTCAGAGCGCAGCGCCGCCATGAGCGCCGTCTGGTCGGCCTGTGCCGCGGCCCCGCAGGTCTCGGTCCCGGGGATGCCGTCGACCGTCACCCGCATGCCGCAAGCGTGAAGTGCGCGCTGCAGACACATCACCGCCGTCTTGTGCCCCAGGTTGACCGCCAGGTCGAAGACCTTGATGGCGATCACTTCGGGCAGGAACTCGTACAGGTGGCCGTGCCAGTAGCGCTCCCAGTAGACTTCGATCGCCTGTGCCCGGGTCAGGCTCTTCACGTCCAAGTCGGGGTTCCAGCGCTGGGCGATCCCGAACTTGGTTGGACCGCCTCGATCGGCGGGATTGTCGGTGTAAGTGTCGCCTTCGTGCTCGAGGACGACCTCGATTGCCCGGTTGAACAGTTCCCTGCTGGTCATCTCAGCCCTCCCTTCGGGCCAGTTCGAGGCGCAGTGCTCCGAGGATGTCGCACAGGCGCTGGCTGCGGTCCTTCATGTCGGTCTCGATCTCCTTCTGGGTCTCGTTGAGCCGCTCCATGCCGCTGCGGATCTGGATCAGGACCTCGTGGACGTCGTCCAGGGAGTGCCTCCCCGGCGCCAACGGGCAGACGACCTTCAGCTCGTCGAAGGCCACCTTCGTCCCGTTGGTGCCGTTTCTCCGCCCGATCTGGTTGCGCGCGAGGTCGACAGCTTGGATGGCCAGCTTCACTGCCAGCATGGTCGCCATCAGCCCGAGCCCACCGAGCCCCAGACTGCGGGCTGCTTCGAATGCCATCTCCATCGATTGCCCTCCAGCGCCGCAGCTAAGAATGCAGTTGCCAGTCGAACGGCGGATCGTTCTTGCTCGGCTGCACGTAAGAGGAGATGAACGTCGTCCACGGCACGCTCAGCCAAGTTGGGTCGAGTGCTTCCAGTTCGACATCGGCGCGGTACGTCGTCCCGACAACGAGGCCAGACACGAGCGCCCGGTTGTCGGAGGCGCTCGTCCAGTTGCTCGTGCCGACGATCACCGAATCGCTAACGCGGACGATGCGGATTCTCCCCCGCGCCTGGGACAGCGGGGCATTGAGGAAGATGTACAGGTAGGCGTTCGTGCCCCCAGCCAAGAATCGCGTCTGGGGCACCAGTTCCAGCATGACTGGCACGGCCGCAACCGCGCGCTGCGGCAAGGGCACGCCCATGCCGTTGGCCCAGCCGCCGCTGTGCAGGGCGCCACCGTACTGCGCCCAGGCCGCCGCGGGCGCCACCACCGCGGCCAGTCCGAAGAGGGCCAGGCAGAGGATCACAGTCCGCATGGCAGCTACTCCCACATCAGGTCCGCGCGTCCCTCGCCGGAGAGGAACGCCGCGTCCGGAGCGTTCGGCTCGAAGATGAAACGCACGGGCAGGCCCTCGCGAAGCGTGAATACAGTGTCCCCGAGGGCTACCTTCGGCTTGAGCTTCGACCAGGTCCCCGTGGTGGCGTTGTAGCTCCAGAACGACATGGAAACCGTTCCCAGGTCGGGCAGCGCGTACATATCGAGGATGTGCGCTCTTTTCGATCCCACCTGGCCCGTGCCATAGAAGGGCACCCAACCGGTGACGCCGGCCCGGGCCCCGTCCTGCGCGGCCAGACCAGGCAGAGGCGGCCAGGCGACGGCCACGATTAGCATCAGCACGCAGATCACGATCTTCCTCACGACTTCACCTTTCGGCTTCGCCCCGGCTGTGGGGCGCCCTTCGCAATGCGCCGAGCGGTCACTTGGCCGCGCTCGCGCCATCACTCTTTTCGCTCGCCTCGTCGCCGCTGGCCATCTCGTCGGACTCATCGGCCGAAACCTCCTGGCTCGCCGGCACTTCGCCCGAGACGTTGATCCCGTACTCCTCGGCGAGCGCCTGCTCTCTGGCCAACTCGGCGAAGACGTCCTCGATGTCCTCACCCTTCTCCGCCAGGAATCCGGTTCTCGTCCCCAATCCGTTCTGGATCGAGATCACCGCGGCCCTGGCTTCTTTCTCGGGGTCGATCCACTGCCAGCCGCGGGGACGATGCCGGACGGCCAGGTATCGCGCCGGGTCGCGGGACGGGAGCTTCAAGCCGCCCGTGAGCAGAGCCATGCCGAGCCACGCCGCGTACAGAGGCCGGCGCCACCCGTCGATGAAGTCCTGCTGGATGGACCGCCAGTCGTCGCGCTCGACCAGCGCGAAGCTGCGCATCGTGGAATAGCTGACGCCCTCCGCGTCGTTGGCCAGCACGTTGTAGAACACGCTGAACCCCGAGGCGATCTTGCGGAGCATCTGCTTGATGAAGGACGGGAACTGCGCGGTCGGGTGGTCCGGCTCCCATGCCTTGAACTCGTAGCCGTCCGGGACGATCTCGAACGTGCCAGGGTTGGCCTCCATCGTCGCGGGCTTCGAACTGCTCGCCAGGTCGCCGGCCAAGGAATCGGCGCGCTTCTCGAACAGCCCCATCTTCGAGGCGCCGATCCTCGCGGCGACCGCCTCGCTCTCCTCGTACGCGTTGAGCATGTGCGCCGGGACCATGACCGAATGGACCCATGTCACGCCGCGGGTCTGGTTCACACGCTCGGGGTCGTACAGGTGGAGGATCTCGGACGCGGGCACGAAATACCGTTCCCGCACAAGATCGGTGCCCACGGCGTCCCAGACCCAATAGCCGACCGACCGCCCGATGGCGTCAATTTCGACGCCCATGCGAATCTCGTTCTGCGCACCGCGCCGGGACCGATTGAACGTCTCGTCGATCAAATCCGCGTCAATCGCCTGCAAGGCCAGACCGTAGGCGTTGCCCTCGAACGCCCGCCACAGGCGAACAAACGCCTCGCCATCGCATGCCACTGTCTTGATGACGAGCTTCTCGAAACGGCGCAGAGTGAGCCGACCGTCGACCGTGACGGGGCTGTTGGCCCAGGCGTTCCAGGCAGACTCGATGGCGGCATTGGTCGTGGTATCTGGCTGGTCGCCGGCCCAGACCTGGGCCTGGAGCTTGATCCCCATCGGCCCGATGACGTTGGTCACAAGCAGACGGAAGTAGCGTTTGACGTAACTGTTGTTGCGGCCGAGCTCGCGGGCGCGGGCCCGCAGCATGCGGATATCGCCGCGGACTTCCTCGTCCGCGGATCGGGTCTGGGCGATCCAGTCCAGGAGCAACCGATGGACGCCCGCCCCGTCGAAGACGCCGCGCTGGCCCCGAAGCTCCCGCATCGCGAGCTGGAATGCGCGCCTGACGCGCGTCTGCAGCGGGCGCTTCATCGGTCGAACCCTGGCCCAGTGAAGGACACGAGGACCGGCCGCGTGAAGGACCCGGTGTTCTGCAGACCGGCCAGGCGGGACTCGAGGCTGGACAGGAGGCTGATCGCTTCCTTGATCGGCATCTTCGCGACGACGCGCCCGGCGATCTGGTAGCTCTCCATCCCCGCCGGCAGCCGGCCCTCGATGTGGGCGCGCAGCATGGAGATCGCCCGCTCGATCCACTCCTGCTCGCTGCCTTCGGTGGCTTCAGCCAGATTGGGCAACACCGTGACGCTGCCGCGCCCGACCTCGTAGACCTCGCCCCCCGCGTTTGAGACCCGCTCGACCCACTTGTACAGGCCAGCCGTGAAGTCGGCATCGGTGTCGGTCGCGTCGATGGTCACGACGAAATCGTCGCCATCGGTGGCTGCCGTCTTGGTGAGCACGCTCGCGCCCGCCAGATGGAGCTTGAGCGTCCAGCCGGCGGTGGCCGGAAAGTCCGCGAGCCGCCTGCAGTAGCAGACAGTCGTGCCGGCGGCGAACTGATCGGGGAGGTTTGCGAGTTCCAGTGCCATGCGCTCACGGTGCCACCGCGCGCATGACCCCACCAATCTAAATGACATTTAGATTGGTCGGGCCTTCGCGATTGCATCACTACTGAGTGCATGGAAACGCCCAGTGCCATCAAGACGCGCACCGTGAAGGTGCCGCGCATCCAGTACCGGGACTTCGAGGTCGAAGTCGCGACCCGCGCCGATGGCGGCGAGGGCCAGATCCGCCTCTACCCGGTGTCCTTCTCCAGCGAAGCGCCCGTGCGCCGCTACTCCTGGGACACCTGGGAGGAGTACGACGAGGTCCTGTCCCACCAGGCCACCGACGTCGATCTCAGCCGCGCCAAGAACGGCCTGCCGCTGATCAAGTCCCACCAGCGCCTGCTGCACTTCGGCTCGGTGAACGACATCGAGCTCGACGAGAAGCGCAAGCGCCTGCGGGGCATGGCCAGCTTCTCGTCGATCCCCCTCGGCCAGGAGCAGGAGACGATGCTCC
>JADHED010000696.1_pt1 | contig 35871 bp, 32 predicted proteins | sample 8952041 | NCBI WGS metagenome assembly JADHED01 (sample SAMN16124423, study PRJNA663239) | bioreactor sludge metagenome | isolation source: sludge (control) | place: India:Bengaluru | collected 2018-09-08 | reverse complement strand
GTCAGGCCGGCAAAGACCTTGGGGCGCTTGTAGAGGCCCAGAACGCCGAACAGCGCCGCCAGGATGTAGCAACGGAACTCGTAGCTGATCGTCCACATCGAGCCGTTGATCGAAGGGACTGGCACGGTGGCGAAGGCGCCCTCGACCTCGGGCGTCTTGAGCAGCAGCATCCGGTAGACGGTCCGCAGCCAGTCGGTGGCGGTGAGGTCCGCGAGGTTCGCGCCGGCGAGCGGGGCGACGAGCAATACGCACAGTACGTAACAGACAACAAAGCCGGGATAGATCCGTCGGATCCGCTTGGCGAAGTAGGTCCTGGGATCGGAGATAAAGCTCGCGGCGATCAGGTAGCCGCTGATGACGAAAAAGCCGTCGACGGCGAGACTGCCGAAGGTCAGCGTCCCGAAAAGGCGGAAGAGGGGCTCGCGGGCGTTGTCGCCGTCAAGCAACTCGACCGTATGGGCGACGATCACGAGCGAGGCGAAGAGGAGCCTGAGGGCTCCCAGTCCGTTCACGCGCCCTTCCGCCGGGGCCGTCGTCGCGCTCATCGGCCGCGCCCCAGCGGGGCGGCTTGCATGGCGGCGCAGGGGGGTCGTCGATCACACATCACCAGTTCCGCCACAGATCGCGAGGGGGGCCTACCGCGCCGAGTCATGCAATCTACAGACCATCGCCAAACTTGCGAGTGGCGGCGGCTGGCGCCATTCCTGCAGCGGCAGGTCGCTGCGGCCGATGGCGGCTGCGAGGGGGCGAGACGGCGACGATCACGTCGCCGCGATTGTATCGTGGAGATGACGCGTGGGGCTTCTGGGACGGTTGAAGAGGGCTGTGGACGCGAGGCTTCTGCCTGCGGAGGCGCGGCAGGTCCGGGCGGAGCGGATCACCTACCTGTCGCCCGCGAAGCTTCGACGGCTCGACGCCGCGGCCCAGGAAGCCATGGCCGCCACGCCCGGCGACCTCCTGGAGTTCGGCGTGGCCATGGGCGGATCGGCCGTGCTGCTGGCGAAGAAGGCTCGGGCCAAGGGCCGGTGCTTCGCAGGCTTCGACGTGTTCGCGATGATCCCGCCGCCGACCTCCGAAAAGGACGACGCCAAGTCGAAGGAGCGCTACGAGGTGATCGCCTCCGGCCGCTCCGAAGGGCTCGGCGGTGATGACTACTACGGCTACAAGACCAACCTGTTCGACGAGGTCAGCGAGACCTTCCGGCGCTACGGCGTGCCGGTCGACGGACAGGACGTGCGGCTGGTGAAGGGGTTGTTCGAGGAGACCTGGCCGACGTTCCCGGTCGAGGCGATCGCCTTCGCGCACATCGACTGCGACTGGTATGACCCGGTGAAATACTGCCTCGAAGCCGTGGCCGAGAAGCTGGGCCCGGGCGGCGTCATCGTGCTCGACGACTACAACGACTACGGCGGTTGCCGCACGGCGACCGACGAGTTCGTGGCGGCCCGTCCGGACTTCGTGTTCGAGAACGGCGCTAACGCCATCCTGCGCCGCAAGCGCTGAGCGGGATTACCGCGGCTTCAGGGCCAGCCAGGCCTCACGGACGGGGGCAAGGTGGGGTTCGACGTCGCCCTCGAGCTCGTGGCGAGCCTCGAAGGCCATGCCGGCCAGGTCCGCGCGGCGCCATTTGAGGACCACCTCGAAGGCGACGCCGACATCGAAGCGCAACAGCACGAAGCGCGGCGGCAGCTTGTAGAAGTGGGAGAGCTCGATCTTCGCCCCGCTGGGGCTGAGGTCGCGGATCACGCAGTCGGCCCAGAGGGCCAGATCCTTTCCGTGCATCACCCGCGCCCGGATGTTCGCCGGCTCGCGCGGCTCGGCGCGACGCTCGATATAGCTGGGAACGGGCGGGGTCATGGCCGGCACCTTAGTCGGCGATGCTTAAGGTTTTTTCCCCTTTCGGGCGAATTTCCTGCGGCAAATGCGCCGCCTAGCCCCTCTGGAAGCGGATCTCGGTAACCCTCCGTGCGCCGTCGATGCGATCGATCTGCACCACCACGTCGATGACCTTGTTCACATAGGTCTGAACCTTGTCCCAGCCGAGGTCGACGCCGGACGTGAGGGACAGCAGCGCGATCTGGTCGAGGGCGCCGGCGGGACTGTCGGCGTGGACGGTGGTGATCGAGCCGGGGTGGCCGCTGTTCACCGCGCGCAGGAAGGCGAAGGCCTCCTTGCCGCGCAGTTCGCCGAGCATGATCCGGTCGGGACGAAGGCGCAGGCTGGCGGCGAGCAGGGTGTCGGCGTCGACCCGGGCCTCGCCCAACTCGCCCCGCACGGCGACGAGGCCGACGCTGTTGGGGTGGTCCAGGCGGATTTCAGGCGCGTCCTCGATGACCACCAGGCGCTCGCCGCGGTCAATCTCCTTCACCAGGGCGTTCAGCAGCGTGGTCTTGCCGCTGCCGGTGCCGCCGGAGATGACGATGGTCTTGCGCCTCTGGACGGCCAGCCTGAGGAAACCGGCGAGGTCCCCCGCGTCGTGCAGGGCCTGGAGCTGGTCGTCGGCGCGGGCCTCGCGCTCGGGATCGGCGCGCGCGGTGGTGCAGAACAGGCCGTCGCGGTCGAGGTCGCTGACCGAAAGATCGGAGATCAGGTGCTTGCGCACCGCCAGGGCCAAGCCCCCGCGGGTGGCCGGGGGCGCGACGACCTGGACGCGGGCGCCGTCGGGCAGGGTGGCGGACAGCAGGGGCTGTTCGCGATTGACGCCCTGGTGGCTGGCGGCCGCGATCTGGCGGGCGAGCCGCTGCAGCGCGGTCTCGTCAAGCTGATCGGCCGGCTCGCGGGTCATGCCGCCGCCGGTCGTCTCCACCCAGACCTCGCCCGGTCGGTTGACCAGCACGTCGGTCACGTCGGGCCGCGACAGCCAGGGCGACAGCGGCGCCAGATAGGCGGAGAGGTAGACGTTGGCGGTCAACGCGCCACTCCGGCGAAGTCGAGGTCGCGGGCCACGAACACCTGCACCGGCACGCCCGCGGGCACGCGGATGGTGTCCGGGATGTCCATCTGCTTCTGGAGCGCCTGCGAGGCGACTTGGCTCGCCTGGACCGGCGATCCGATCACGAGCGTCGTGTTGTCGCCGCCGGACGCGGAGTTGGCGAGCGCCTGGGAGCCCGCGCTCACCACCGACAGCAGGATCGAGCCGCCGAAACGCCGGAAGAAGTGGGTGTCGACATCGCCCGGCAGACCGCCGCGGCCCAGGCGGTCGGCGGCGGGAGAGCCGATCTCGATGGTGACGCCGGTCGGCGTGATGATCCTGGTCCAGACCACGAAGGCGCGGGTCTGGCCGACGGCCACCGCGCTCTTGTACTGCCCGATCAGCTTGGAGCCGCGCGGGACCAGCACCCGGCTGCCGTCGAAGCTGCGGACATCGCGGCTGACGACGCCGCGCACCGAGCCGGGGAGGTCGGAGTCGATGGCCGTCTCCAGCACGGCGGCGATCACCGTGCCCTGAGGGATGGTGCGGCCGAGGTTGTACATCTGGCTGGCGCGGGCGGTGTCGCCGGCGCCGCGGGTGACGCGGGCCGCGAAGCGCTCGTCCGCCGACGCGCCCGGATCGTCTGCCGGCGCGGCCACGGTGGGCGGCGCGGCCGGAGCGGCGCCGGCCTGGGCGAGCTGCAGGGCGCCGGCGTCGGCCGTTCCGCTGAAGTCCACGACCATGGCGGGCGCGCGCCAATGGGCCTCGGAGGGATTGCCGGTCGGCATGGCGGGCAACGGCGTGACCGGGGCGGGCGTCGGGATCGCGACGGGGGCGGGCGGCGGCGCGGGGGCCGCCTGGGGCGCCGGCGCGACGACGGGCCGGGTGGTCGTCGTCTCGGGAGCCTGGGCGTGCGCCTCGCGACCGGAACTCAGGCCGTTGAACACGACGAAGCCCAGGATGCAGGCGCCCACGCCGCCGACCCACAGGGTCATGGGCGAGTTCGGTTGCCGCACGCGGGGGGCCGCAGTCTCGCCGCGGGCGAAGACGGGGCTGGAGTCCTTGGAGATCGGGGTCTTGCGGGTCATCGCCGCCACCATGGGTCCTTCTTGCGCTTGGCCAGCGCACTGGCTTCCTCGATCCGGAAGCCGTCGTTGTAGATGCGGGTCACTTCGCTGCCGCGCCGAAGGACGAAGCCCCGCGCGATGCGATCGACCACGAAGTAGCCGTCACGCTGGCGGATGTTGACCACCGCCTCGCCACCGTCGGGATCGACGGCGTAGATCGCCGGCAGGTCCTCTTCGGCGCGGAAGGTGAAGTAGGTGTCCTGGCCGTCGTCGAAGACCTTCACCGGCAGCGTGCGGGTCGAGCCGTCGTAGGAGTAGGCGCTGTTCTTCTCCATGGGCGGCGGTGGCGGGGGCGGCGGCGCCACATAGGCCACCGCGGGCTCGGCGTAGAGGAAGCGCACCGCGAAGGGCGTCGTCCGCGAGGCCTGCCGTTGCACGCTGAGCTGGAAGTTGTAGCGCCGCATGTTGGTGATGACCGTCATGTTCGTCGGCGGGCGCGGCGCCATCGGCTTGATGAACAGCAGGTTGGCCCGGCGGTTTGGCGTGACCTGCCAGCCGAGGGAATCGCCGATGGCGACGTTCTCGATCTTCTCGGCGGGGTCGAACTCCAGCGAAAGCTGCAGGCCGAGGGCGGTCCGCAGCTCGACCACCTCGGCGGGGTCGTACTCCACGACGTGGATGCGCGCGTCGCCGGGGCCTGGGCGGGGAGTCACGGCGAGGGCGGGCGATGCGGCCAGGATGGCCGCGAGGGCAAGGGCGGAAATGCGGATCATCGGGAAGCTCCCGCAGGTCGGGAGGTGACGGTTGGACGGCGATAGCCGTCGCCGAGGCGCGGGGCTTCGGCAGGTGACACATGGACCGGGCGGCCCGGCGCCGCAGCAGCGGCAGCCGAGGCGGCGGCGCGCGTGCGCGCGGCGGCCTGGGCCTGGTCGCGCTGGAGGTCCAGCGCCAGGCGTTCGGCGCGCGAGGGGAGGATGCTCCCGCCGATCGCCCCGGTGACGGTGGCCTGCGCGGGCGTCGCCGCGGGGCGTCCTTCGGCCCCGTCCTTGCGGGTCGTGGGCATGTGGAAGCCGAGCGCCATGACACAGGCGCCCATCACGAGCGCGGCCTGGCCCGCCGCGAATACGAAGATCAGGGCGGCGGTGCTGATCGCGGTCTGCGGGTTGAGCTGCATCGCCAGCCGCTGGGTCGAGAGCTCGGCCACCCAGGGCTCGATGACGGTGAGCATCAGGACCAGCAGCAGCCAGCCCACCAGCGGCGTGAGGGCGGCGGCCAGCATGGCGCGAACCCAGCCGACGAAGATCCCGCGCGTGGCGGCCATCAGGGCCATGGCTATGAAGATCGGCCCCACGGCGGTGAGAATCCCGATGGCCAGGGTCGCCGCCGAGATCACCCCGACGCTGGAGAAGAACAGCGCGCCGCTGGCCAGCGAGACCGCCTCGGCGGCCGCGGCCTGCGGGCTGGCGTAGGCCTTGGCGTCGACGCCGGCCTGCTTGCCGAACACGGCCGAGACCTGCGTGAGCTCGTTGTAGACGGTCTCGAGGCCAGTCACAGGATCGGCGGCGAGGGCGGACCGGCTCTCCGCCGTCCAGGGCGACGACGCGATCGAGGCGATCTCAAGCGGGGCCCGGTCCGCCATGTCAAAGACCAGCGTCTGGAAGGTGGACCAGCTCGTCACCAGGGCCAGGATCACCCCGATCCGGAGCGCGATGCCGGGCGCGTCCGACAGCCGCGCATCGCCCTGGGCGAACAGCAGCCGCCAGCCGATCAGCGCCACGTAGACGGTCAGCAGGACCGTCAGCGCCGTCTGGAAGACGCCGGAGCCGGTGGTCAGCGCCATGTAGCCGCCCTGGGCGTAGGCCCGCGTCTGGCAGTCGATGGTCGCCAGGACGCCGCGGATGACGCCGTCGTCGACGACAGAGGCGCAGGAGCCGTTCATGCCGCGCTGCGTCCTTCCATGAAGGGGGGCAACCAGTCCGAGGGCGCATCGCCGACCTCTGCGCGCAGGGCGTCCAGGCGGCGCACGGCGCGCTCGGTGCCGGCGAGGACCGCGAGCTCGCCTGTCAGTCCAGTGAGATCCAGGCGGGCGACGACGCTGTGGTCGCCGCGCTTGATGAGGAAGCAGCGGGAGGTGTCGGGCAGGCTCCGGACCAGTTCGAACTCGTGTTCGGAGAGGCCGAAGCCGTCCACGTAGTCCGAGGCCTTCGCCCGGGCGTTGGGGAAGAAGATCTGGGTGGCGGCCTGCTCGATGATCGCCGAGGCGATGCGGCTGTCGAGGGCGTCGGAGGCGCTCTGGGTGCAGAAGCCGACGAGGCCGTTGCGCTTCCGGATCGTCTTTTCCCAGTCCTTGATGCGGCGCATGAAGACCGGGTCGTCCAGCACCTTCCAGCCCTCGTCGACGACGAAGATCGCCGGGCTGCCGTCCAGCCGCTGCTCGAGGCGGTGGAACAGGTACATCATCGCCGGGATGCGGATGATCGGGGAGTCCAGCAGCTTCGTCATGTCGAAGCCGAGAACGCGGGTCTCGATGTCGAGCAGGTCGTCGGGATTGTCGAACAGCCAGGCGTGGTCGCCGCCTTCGCACCAGGCCGAGAGGCGCGAAGCGAGGTCGCCCGCGCTGGGCCGCCGCGCGCCGCGGAACAGTTCGCGCAGGTAGCGCAGGCGCCGATGGCTCGGCGGCTGGGCGAAGTTGGCGTCGATCGCATCGGCGATCATCGCCCGGTCCTCGGCGTCGAGCACGCCGCCCTCGGCCGTGAGGAGCTGGGCCACCCATTCCCCCAGGAAGGCGCGATTGGCCGGGGTGTCCGCCAGGGCCAGCGGATTGAATCCGGTCGGCTCGCCGGGCGACAGCACATCGTACCGGCCGCCGATGGCGCGGATGAAGGGTTCGGCCCCGCGGTCCTTGTCGAAATAGGCGATGCGCGGCTTCAGCCGCTCGGCCTGGGCCAGCAGAAACGTCAGCAGGACCGTCTTGCCCGAGCCCGACGGGCCGATGCAGGTGAAGTTGCCGAGGTCGCCCTGGTGGAAGTTGAAGTGGTAGGGGCCGAAGGCGGTGGTCTCGAGGACGGCGATGGCCGGCCCCCAGTGATTGCCGTCGGCCTGACCGGTCGGGTGATTGTGGAAGCTGGCGAGCCCGGCGAAGTTGCCGGCCGAGATCAGGCCCTTGCGGGCGATGAACTTCAGGTTCCCGGGAAACTGGGCCCAGAACGCCGGCTCGAGGTTCACGTCCTCCCGAACCGCGACCGCACCTGCCTCGGCGAGGGCGGACTGCACGTCAGCGACGGCGAAGTCGAGGTCGTCCAGGCTTTCGGCGCGGGCGAGGATCGTCAGATGGTGTTCGCCATAGGCGGCGCGGCCGGCGCCTACGTCGTCTCGGGCCTGGGCCAGTTCGGCGCGCAGGCTGAAGGCGTCGTCCTCGGCGGCCTTGAGCCGGCGCAGCGCCAGCCCCATGCGGTCCAGGGCGGCCTGCCGGTCCACGAAGGCGAAGCTCTCGGTGAGCACCATCTCCATCGGCAGGCGCAGGACGCCGTCCAGCAGGCCGGGGGCGGTGCGGGCCGGATAGTCCTTCAGCGAGATCATGGCGCCGAACGCGCCGTCGCCACCCGAGAGCGGGCCGAACTCCATGGCGTCGAAGCCGAAGCTGAGCCGGCGCGTGGCGATGGCGTTGGAAAGGTCGCCGGTGGGGTTCAGGACCGGCCGCATGTCGCCCGTCAGCAGAAGGCTGAGGAACTCGGCCGGCTCGGACCGCTGGACGCCGCCGGGCCCGCTGTACAGACCGAGCGTGCGGGCGCCATAGGGGGCGAGGGCGGCGGCGAAGGCCTCGCGCGTCGCATGCAGCTCGCGCAGGTCGCGCGTGATGTCCGCGTCGCGGGCGCGCGGGCCCTTCAGGATTCGCTCGATGACGCCGGCGCTGCCCTGGGTGGGGCGCAGAACCAGGGTCAGGAAGATGTCGTTCACATACAGCCGTCGGCTGGCGAGCTGTTCGCGCCAACGGCGGTCGAGCTCGGCGCAGAACGGCTCCTCCGGCGCGGGCGGGAAGGCGGGGGTGACCCGCCGGCGGATCACGTGGTGATAGATGGCCAGGCGCGAGCTGGCGGCGCCGCGGAGGACGGTCTCGCGGATCGCCTTGCGATAGTTCAGCTCGTCGTCGGCCGCGGTCTCGAACGGGAAGCCGGCGAGGTGCAGCGTCTGGACCAGCAGACCGTCGCGGGTGCGCAGCGTCGCGTCATCGACGTGGCCGACGAACGGCAGGCGGTCGCCCACCGCGACCTCGCGGGGCGCCAGCACCTTGGCGGCGGCGGTGGTGAGGAAGGTGGCGTTCATGGCCGGTACGAGTTGCCGCCCCAGAAGCTGAAGTTCTTCACCCGCGGGCAGGTCCGCAGGCGCGTCATCCAGAGGTCGAAGAATCGCGGCTCACGCAGCGAGCCGACGTAGCCGATGGCGTGCAGCACCACCGCGATGCCGAGCACCCAGAAGGAGCGGGTGATGAGGAAGGCCTCGCCGGTGACGATCAGGTTCAGCACGGCGTAGGGATAGGTGACGCCGCCGATCATCTGCGGCCGCGTGAGCGCCGCGAACACCGGATCGGAGGCCAGCCGGCTCACCTCACATGCCTCCGGCGAGGCTGCGGATGCCGGCGACGATGGACACGGCGCCGAAGATGATGAAGGCGCCCACGATGACGGTGAGGCCGCGCTTCCAGTCGATCCGGCCGGTGAGCATCAGGAAGCCCACGGCGGCGACGGCGATGACGGCGGCGGTGGTCGCGACGTTGCCGAGCAGGGTGCCTTGCACCCAGTTGAGCGCGGCCAGGATCGGCGAGGAGCCGGCCGGATCGGTCTGGGTCTGGGCGTGAGCCGGGGCGGCCGAGAGGGCCGCAAGGGCGGTCAGGGAAAGAAGCTTCTTCATGTCCTCACTCAGCGCGGGGCGCCCACGGCCCCAGCGGCCGCCAGGCGCGTCAGGATCGCGCGCACGTAATTCTGGGTTTCGGCATAGGGGGGCACGCCACCGTAGCGAGCCACCGCCTCGGGGCCGGCGTTATAGGCGGCCAGGGCGAGGCGCACGTCGCCGAAGCGCCGCATCTGCTGGGCCAGATAGGCGGCGCCGCCCTCGATGTTGCCTCTGAGGTCCGCCGCATCGACGCCGAGCTGGCTGGCCGTGGCGGGCATCAGCTGCATCAGGCCGCGGGCGCCCTTCGGCGAGACGGCGCGGTGGTCGAAGCGCGACTCCTGCCAGGCGACCGCCTCGACGAGCTGCGCCGGGACGGCATGGCGGATGGAGGACTCCTGGATCAGCCGGGAAATGTCTTCAGGCGCGACACGCGCCGGGACCGTTTGGGGCGGCGAGATGGCCTGGGCGCCGCTGTCGGTGTGCAGGGTCGGGCCGGCATAGGTGGTGACGCTGCCGTCGTCGCCGATGGACAGCACCTGGGCGGCGGCCGTCGACGGCGCCGAGAGCGGCGCGAGGGCCAGCAACGCGGCGCAGGCGGCGGCGGCCGCACTTCCTACTGCTGTACTGCGCGCCATTGCCCGCCTCGTTCCGACCCCAAAAGTCTAGCCACCGCCCGGCGGTGAAGCCAGATCGCTTTTGTCGCGCCCCTCAAGACCTCAGAACGATGACAGTGTGATGACTGTCGGGAGCGACTTTGCGTCCTCCCCGCGCGGCCCGCGGCCTGCCGCCGGAATGCGCCGTCAGCCTACACAGGACTGTCACGAGTCCTTCGATCGAGTGTCGCAACCGCCGCCTAGAAGGGCGCGGGGGCGAAATCGAGGCCGCGAGGTTTCCGGCCGGTGTCTCCCCCTTCGCGCCTGGACCGTAGAGACGGTGGAGACTTCCGAATGACAGCCCTCGACACGCTGAAGCCGCTCGCCATGACGGCGATCGCCACGCTGCTCCTCACCGCCTGCAGCGGCGGCGGCTCCAAGGTCGCCTCGCCGGGCGACGGCCAGTTCGCCAGCGGCGGCACGGGCGGGTCGACCGGCGGCACGGGCGGCAACGGCCAGGCCTCGTCCGACTGCCCGACCGGCTTCATCAACCTGGGCACCATCGCCAACGGCACGCTGCGCTCGTGCGGCATCCCGCGCCTCGTCACCGGCTCGCTCACCATTCCGTACCGCCCCGGCACGGCCTACCGCATCGACGGCAAGGTCGAGGTCGGCCAGGATCGCGGCCCCGACGCCCAGAACCCGCGTACGGGGACGACCGCCGGCGTTCTGACCATCGAGCCGGGCGTGACCATCTTCGGCGGCGTCGCCGAGTACCTCGTGGTGAACCGCGGCTCTCAGCTGGTCGCCGACGGCACGGCCTCGCGCCCGATCATCTTCACCAGCCTCAACGACCTGAACGGCGGGCCTGAGCTGTCGGGCCAATGGGGCGGCATCGTCATCGCCGGCCGGGCGCCGATCAACCGCTGCCCGCCGAACACCACGGCCTTCCCGTCGAACGCCGCGACCTGCGAATTCCGCTTCGAGGCGATCCAGACGATCAACTGGGGCGGCAACGCGCCGACCGAGTCGAGCGGGGTCCTGCGCTACGTCCAGGTGAAGGAGGCCGGCTACGAGGTCGCGCCGAACGAAGAGCTGAACGGCATCACCTTCGGCGGCGTCGGCAGCGGCACGACCATCGATTTCGTCCAGGTGCACGGCTCGGCCGACGACGCCGTCGAGTTCTTCGGCGGCACGGTCAACGCCCGCCACCTGGTGCTCGACCAGTACGACGACGACGGCATGGACACCGACGAGGGCTTCTCGGGCGCCATCCAGTTCGCCGTGATCTTCACCGACAACCCGACCGAGGAGTCCCGCTGCTTCGAGGCCTCCACGGGCGGCTCGACCTTCAACGGCGCGCCGCTGCTGCGCTCGCGGCCGAAGATCTCGAACTTCGTCTGCCGCCAGGGCCTGGCGACCACCAACTTCGACACCCGCCAGCACCAGGGCATCGTCCTGAACTCGGGCACGGGCTACGATTTCCTGAACGGCGTGGTCTATTCGGCCAACACCCGGATCCCCTGCCTCGACATCGACGACGCCGCGACCGTGGCGGCGCCTGCGCCGACCTTCCGCTCGGTGGCCTTCGCCTGCGGCGCCGGTCCGTTCCGCACCACAGACAACAACCAGGACGCGGCGGCCGAGCAACTCTTCAGCGCCGGCTCGAACAACATCGCGACCGGCTTCACGCCCACGTTCAGCCAGGTGTTCATCAACGGTGGCAACGAGAGCGGCCGGGTGGCCACCAACCCGACCTCGGTGTCCCCGTTCTTCCTGAACGTGTCCTACATCGGCGCCGTCTCGGGCCCGAGCGACACCTGGTACGTGGGCTGGACCTGCGGCCTCGCCGGCGCGGCGTCCTGCTGATCGCGGCGATCACGGGCGGCGGAGACTCCCTCCGCCGCCCGATCCCTTTCCTTCCGACGAAGGCCTGACACACAGATGAAAGCCACCATCCGCAATCTCAGCGCGCTGCTGCTCGCCGGGACCGCGCTGACCGCCGCGCTGCCCGCCATCGCGCTGGCCGCCCCGGACGACGAAGCCGCCGCCGCCGCGCCGGACACCGAGGTCGACGAGGTCGTCGTGAAGGGGAGGTTCATCCCCGACCAGATCCGCGACACCCCCGAGGTCGCCAACTTCCTCACCGTCGAGGATATCCAGCGCGCCGGCGACGACACGGCCGCCCAGGCGCTGACCCGGGTCAGCGGCCTGTCGCTGGTTTCCGGCAAGTTCGTCTATGTCCGCGGCCTCGGCGAGCGGTACTCGCAGGCGCTTCTGAACGGCTCGCCGCTGCCGAGCCCCGAGCCGCTGCAGCGGGTGGTCCCGCTGGACCTCTTCCCGGCCTCGATCCTGGCCGGCACCTCGGTCCAGAAGACCTATTCGGCCAACTATCCCGCCGAGTTCGGCGGCGGCGTGATCGACCTGCAGACGATCGGCGTGCCCGACAAGCCCTACCTGAACATCGGCGTCGGGACGACGTACGACAGCGAGACCACCGACAAGCGCGGGCTCACCTACTACGGCGCCAAGACGGACGAGTGGGGCTTCGACGACGGCGCCCGCAAGCTGCCCGTCGGCGTGCGCCAGTTCGCCGCCACGCGGCCGGTGGTGTTCACCGGCTCGGCCAACGGCCTCACCCAGGATCAGTACAAGGCGATCGCGCGCAGCTTCAACAATGCGCCGATCAACCTGATCCAGTCCAAGAAGCTGGATCCGAACGGCAGCGTCGACATTTCCGCCGGCCGCTCTTTCGAGACCGACTACGGCCGTTTCGGCGTGGTGGGCGTGCTGGGCTATCGGAACAGCTGGCTGAACCGTGAAGGCGTGCGCCAGACGACCCTTCCGGACCTGGGCGGCATCGCGCTGGCGACGGACGCGCGGTTCCAGGCCACGCAGAACGACATCGCCTGGAACGGGCTCGGCGGCCTTGCCTGGCAGATGGACGACCACGAGGTCCGGTACATGGGCCTGTGGATCCGCTCGACGTCGAAGCGGGCGCGGATCACCGAGAACACGCCGCTGTCGCAGAACAATTCGAACGTGAACGGCTATGCCACCGAGTGGTACCGGCGCGAGCTGCAGCTCAACCAGCTGTCGGGCAAGCACGCGTTCGGCGACCTGAACATCGAATGGCGCGGCACCTATGGCCGGACGACCCGCGAGGCGCCGTACGAGCGGTCGTACCGCTATGGGCTCGGCGCCAACGGCCAGCGGACCGCGCTGCTGTCGGGCGCGAACCAGCTCGTGTCGTTCTCGGATCTCGACGAGAACATCGGCTCGGCCAACATCGACCTGCGCTACCAGCTGCCGTTCACCTTCGTGCGGCAGGCCGAGCTCAGGATGGGCTACGCCTGGCAGAAGAACGACCGCAGCTCGGTGCGGCGCGACTTCACCTACGACCAGGGGCGCAACTGGGACCCGGCGCGGTACGGGACCGAGCGGATCGACTACCTGGTCTCGGATCGCAACATCAACGACGAGATAGTCGTGCTGCGCGAGCTCTCGGGCTCGGCGCTGACCGGCGACGCGGCGCAGTACGAGGCCGGTCTCAAGGTCAACGCGGGTTATGTCCAGATCGACTCCGAGATCCGGCCGCTGCTCCGCGCCGGCGTCGGCCTGCGCTACGAGGACGCCGACGAGACCATCCGCACGCTGGACATCTTCGCCCCGGGCGCGGCGCCGCTGTTCAAGCGCACGATCTCGGAGAGCTACGTCCTGCCCACCGCGACGCTGACCTGGAACTTCGCCGAGGACCAGCAGCTGCGCGCCGGCGTGTCGAAGACCATCGGGCGTCCCCAGTTCCGCGAGCTGGCGCCCCAGCGCTACCGCGACAGCGAGACCGACCGGATCCTCACCGGGAACCCGTTCCTGGAAGACACGCGGTTCACCAACTACGACCTGCGGTACGAGTTCTATTTCGACCGCGGCCAGTTCCTCACCGTCGGCGCCTTCTACAAGGACCTGAAGAAGCCGGTGGAGAACCTGGCCGTGCTGGGCTCGGACGGGAATTTCCAGCAGACGTTCTACAACGCCCCCAAGGCCCAGATTTACGGCGCCGAGGTGGAGCTGAAGAAGTACTTCGAACACGAGTTCGGCGTCGGCTGGCTGGACAGCAAGCGGTGGCTGCTGGCCGTGAACTACACCTACAGCTCCTCGAAGCTGAAGGTCGGTTCGGGCGACACGATCATGCTCAACACGACGGGCGTCCGCACCACGCCGGCCGCCAGCGACTACCTGAAAGACGGTGAGCGCATGCAGGGCCAGTCGGACCACATCGCCAACCTGCAGTTCGGGTTCGAGGACGACGACGCCAACTCGCAGGCCACGCTGCTGGTGAGCTACGCCAGCAAGCGCGTCTCGGCGCGGGCCAGCAGTATCGACCTGCCGGATCTCCAGCAGGACCCCGGCGTGCGCCTGGACTTCGTGTACCGGAAGACCTTCGTGGTCATGGACCACGAGCTCGCCGCCTCGTTCGAGGCCCGCAACCTGCTGGGCACGGACGCCGAGGAGTACCAGGAGGCCGGCGGAAAGCGGTTCGACACCAACAGCTACGCCCTGGGCACCACCGTCTCGGTCGGCCTGACCGCGCGGTTCTGACCGCGCGCCTCACCGGGCTTTCCCTAGATAGCCGGCTCCGTCGTCCTGGCGGGGCCGGCTTTTCCTTGGGTAGATGGCTGGGCGCCGAGAGCGTTCAGCGGGCTGGGACGGCGCCGGGCGGGAAGTCGGCGAGCGAGCCGGCGGCGGCATCGTCATCGCCGTCGGGGGAGGCCTGCCGGAGCAGGGCGGCGACTTCGCTGGGCGCCAGCCGAAAGAGGAGCCCGATCGCGCGGATCGAATGGCCGCGCCGGTGCATCTCGCGGGCGAACTTCAGCTGGTGCTGGGTCAGGGGCGAGCCGTGCGAGCGGGCGCGCCGGCGGACGGTCTGCGCCGTGGGGCGGCGGCTCTCGTAGTCGGCCAGCAGCGCCAGGACGCGGGGAATCGGTCCGTCGGGCGCGAGAGTCTCGATCCGGGTCCCGCCGACGATCCGGAGCGTCACACCCGCCTCGAACAGCCGCCGCAGCAGCCGCGCCAGACCCCCCGTGGTCTGGTCGAAGGTTTCAAGCCCATGAACGACAATCTCGTCGCCGGCGTCCAGGCGCTCCAGCTTGCGGCGCAGCGCCTGGGGATTGGCGACCAGGGGGTGGCCTTCGTCGAGGATCAGGTCGCAGCCCGCGGCCTCGATCAGACGACGCTGGAGGCTGGGCGGCGGCAGGTCTGACGAGATGCGGACGACGCCATAGCGCATCCTCGGACGGCTCCCCTTGCGGACATCCCGTTATGCGAGGCGGCGGCGACACTTCCGTGAAACTTGCGCGCGGCTTGGATGACAGCGCGCAGCGGGGGTGTCAGGGACTCGGAAGGTCCCTCAGCGGCAGGGGGCGCCCCTGCGGTTCGACCGACGGAGTCTCCAGCTTCGGAAGCAGGTCGTCGTAGCGCGGGAGCTCGGATTCGCTCGGCGGGAGCGGGGCGGGCGGCTCGCTGGCCCGCGCCGCAGCGATCATGGCCCGCGCCGCGTCGATCACCACGTCCGGCCGGTCGATCATCACCAGGTGCGACGAGAACACGGTGCGCTGCCAGCCCAGGCGGAACTGGGCGGCGATCGCCTGATGCTGCAGCTCCAGGAGCGAGCCGGGCTGCGGATAAAGCACCCGCGGCGCGGCGTTGGCGGTGTCGGAGGCGGTGATCACGTAGGTCGGTACGTCATCCAGCAGCCCGCCAAGGCGCAGGACGTCGGCGGAGGTCTCTCCGAAGATCTCGTCGAGCTCGGACAGGCGGTTGCGCCAGCGCTCCACCCGTTGCGCGGGCGGGGCGCCCGCCGCCTCCGGAACCTGCCGGGCGCAGTCGGTCGGAGCCGCGCCTCCGCCGGCCGCTTCGACCTCGGCCGCGCCGAGGCAGCGCTGGAGCCGGGCGCGGATGCCGCCGAGACCATCTTCGCCGGAGGCGGCGCGACGCTGTTCGACTGTGGGGTCCAGGAGCACGAGCCCGGCGGTCTCGCCGGCGTGCCGGGCTGCGAACAACCGCGCATAGAGGCCGCCGGCCGAATGTCCGACGACGAGGTAGGGCCCCGGGATCCGGGCCGCCTTCAGCGCCTGGTCGAGGTCGCGCACGATCGCCGCCCCGTCGCGGGGCAGGGGGCCGGGGTCGCTGAAGCCGTAGCCGGCGCGGTCGTAGGCGCAGACGCGCGTGTCGCGGGCGAGCGCCGGCTGGACCTTGAACCACGCGCCTGCGCCGGCGCCGAAGCCCGACTCGAGGATCACCGTCGGCGAGCCGCGCCCGCTGCAGCGCATGTTGATTCGCCGACCGTCGGGCAGGTCGACGAGCTGGCCTGGCCGCTCAGGCGGGGGTTGGCCGTGCGCGCCCTGGGGGGCGCAGCCTCCGGCCGTCGCGAGCAGCAGCAGGAAGCCTCCGCAGCCCCTGATGCTCGCGCGCCATCCGCCCCGCCGTTGCTGTCGCCGCGCCATCACCCGCAAGGGCTACCACGACTCCGGCGATTTCAGGACGGCACGCAAATTGCTCCCCGGTCCGTGGTCGTCACGGGCTCGCGCGGGAATTGCACATCGCGGGCGGCGTGATAGGTAGCAGTTGGCTGTATGCGGAGGACACGGGTGGAAACGGTCTACGATTGGGTCACCGTGGCGATCTTCGGGGGACTGGTTGTGCTGTTCCTGCACAGGTCGGTCCAGCCGGGCGAGCCGCAGGATCATATCCTCCAGTACCTGCCGCCGTCGCTCGGCTGCATGGCGGCCAACTGGGTCGGCAACCCCAAGCCGGACGGCATGGGCAACGGCCTGCTGTCGTTCCTGATCGTGCTCGGCGTGCTGGTCTATATCGCCATCGTGCTGAAGCCCTTCGGCCTGGACTTCAAGTTCCCGAAGCGCTGATCACCTGACCGCGCCGCTGTCGCCGAGCAGGCACGGCGCGGTGCGCAGGATGATCGAGAGGTCGAGCCAGAACGACTGGCGCTCCACATATTCCAGATCGAGCTGCACGCGGCGGCGGACATCCTCAGGGGTGTCGACCGGTCCGCGCGAGCCGTTGACCGCCGCCCAGCCGGTGAGGCCGGGCTTGATGCGGTGGCGGTGGGCGTAGGTCTCGACCAGCTTTGAGGCCTCGGCGCCGCCGCTGAGCATGCCGATGGCGTGTGGGCGGGGGCCCACGATCGACATCTCGCCGGTGATGATGTTGAAGATCTGCGGCAGCTCGTCGAGGCTGGTCTTCCGGATGAAGCGGCCCACACGGGTGACGCGGTCGTCGTCGGCGGTGACCTGGCGGGCGGCCTTCTGGTCGGTGGCCTCCACTCGCATCGAGCGGAACTTCCAGACCACGATTTCCTCGTTCATGTAGCCGTGGCGGCGCTGGCGGAAGAAGATCGGTCCCGGGCTGTCGAGACGTATCGCCAGGGCCACGGCGGTCATCAGCGGCGCCAGGGCGATGAGCGCCATGACGCTCAGGGTGAGATCCATGACGCGCTTGGCGAAGAGATAGCCCGAGCGCGCCTTGGGCCCGGTGAGCTGCATGAGGTCGAACTCCGCGATCCGGCCCACGGCCTCAGCCGCGGTCTCATCGTCGGTGTCCTCGAGCAGCAGCGAGATGGGGTTGGGGATCGGCGCGAGCCGCTCCAGCAACTGGGCGATCCGCGCGCTCGCCTTGGGCGGCACGGTCACCACGATGCGGTCGACGTAGGGCAGGATGCGGTGGTCGATCAGGTCAGCGGTCTTGCCGAGGACCGGTACGCCGCAGACCTCCGGGCCGACCCGTTCCCGGCGGTCGTCGAACACGCCCAGGATATTGACGTCGCGCGTGCGCAGTGCGCGCCGGATCAGCCGCTGGGCCGCGGGCGTGCCGCCGACGATGATGAGGTTCGGCGTCAGGTGGCCCTGGCGGCGGAGGCGACGCAGGACGAAGCCCCAGCCGAGATGGGCCAGGCAGAGCGCCGTCGCTGCGGCGCCGACCCAGATCGCGCAGCCGAGGGCCGGGAAGGTGGGATCGAGGACGCCGGCCAGGGTGCCGGCGCCGCCGCCGGCGGCGGTCGCCGCGATCAACAGGCGGCCGAAACGGCGGCGGGTGCGCTCGCGGGAGCTCATGGAGTAGGCGCCGGTGGCGACCAGCAGCACCAGGGCCAGGATCGGCGCACCGAGCCACATGACGCGGGGCAGGAGGGTGAGCTGGGTCGCCGCGAGGGAGGCGGCGAACAGGGCAAGCGCGTCGCCAGCCTGGAACAGGCGCGCCAGACCGGCGCCCGAGACCCGGGCCCGCACAGGCTTCAGCTGCTGTGGACGCAGCGGCCCGCGCATATGACGGGGCTGGATCGTCTGCGTGTCAGGGACGGCGCGGAAAGCGCCGGTGTCGTCAGCCATTCTGGCCCCCACCTTCTCGGCGGGGACCCTAGCGGCGGCCTCTGAGCGATCGGTTAACCCGCCGGCGTCAGTAGGCGCGGCTGTCGGCGAAGATCAGCGGCAGGGTGCGCCAGACGATCTTCATGTCGAGCGTGAACGACCAGGTGTCGATGTATTCGTTGTCGGCGGTCACGCGGTCGATGATGGCCTGGGTTTCCCGGACCTCGCCGCGGAAGCCGCAGACCGCAGCGTAGCCTGTGAGGCCCGGGCGCGCCCGGAAGCGCAGGTCGTAGTCCGGCACCGCCTGGCTCCAAGCCTCGTCATGGGCAAGGGCGTGCGGGCGCGGGCCGATCAGGGACATGTCGCCACGCAGCACGTTCAGGAACTGCGGCAGTTCGTCGATGCTGAACTTGCGCAGGATGGCGCCGAGCGGCGTCACCCGCGCATCGCCCCGGGTGGCCTGGCGCACCGTGTCGCCATCCTCGGCGACGGTCATGGTGCGGAACTTGAAGACGGTGAACACCCGGCCGTTCAGGCCCGTACGGCGCTGGCGGAACAGGGCAGGGCCCGGGCTCTCCAGACGGATGAGCAGGGCGATGATCAGCAGCAGCGGCAGGAAGACCATCAAGGCCCCGAAGGCCATGATCATGTCGAAGGCGCGCTTGCGGCGGCTGGCGGCGACGGCGCACAGCGGCGCTGGCGCAGCGGGGGCCGCCTTCACAGGGCGCGGCGCCGGCGGCGCGCTAGGGGTCGCCCAGGCCGCGGGTTCGCTGTGCGGCCGGAATTCAGCGAGGTTACTCATAGCAGGCCCTGCGGTCGGGTCGGCCGACGTCGAGTCCGCGGAGGAAGGCGTCGAGGGCCTCGGCGCTCCAGAGGCAGACGCGCAGTCGCGAGCCGCGGCCGTCGAACTCGGTGGAGATATGGGCGGGGCCGTCGACGTCGCCCGCGTGCGCGCCGACGAAGCCGTAGAACGCCGCACGGATCCGCTCCGCGTCATCTTCCGCCCCGAACCGCGTTTCAAATCCGGACATCTTCCCCGACCGTCCCGTCGATCCCGAGGGGTCAGGAGCAAGAGCCGCGCCAGGGCCCCGTCCCGCAACCAGCGGCGACCTTCACCATATTCGGACCGAACCGTGGTTCGGTTGCAGTCAGGGTTTACAAATTCTTCAGGCGGCGGGTTGACCCGGATCAATAGGCCTGCGGATCGCGGAAGATGATCAGCACGGTCTTCGCCAGGATGGCGATGTCGAGACCGAGGGACCAGCTGTCGATGTAGAGATTGTCGGCAGCGATGCGGTCGCGCATGCAGCGCAGGTCCTGGATTTCGCCGCGCAGCCCGTTCACCTGGGCGAGCCCGGTCAGGCCGGGCTTGGCCCGGAAACGGTCGGCATAGGCCGGGATGAGCGCCCCGTACTGACCGTCGTGAGCCAGCGCGTGCGGCCGGGGGCCCACCAGCGACATGTCCCCTTTCAGGACATTCAGGAACTGGGGGAGCTCGTCCAGGCTGAGCTTGCGCAGCAGCGCGCCGACGGCCGTCACCCGCGAGTCGTTCCGGGTCGCCTGGCGGACTTCGCCCGCGTCCTCGGCGACGGTCATGGTGCGGAACTTGTAGATCGTGAAGATGCGGCCCTGGTGGCCGGTTCGGCGCTGACGGAAGATGACCGGGCCGCCGCTCTCGAGCCGGACGGCCATGGCGATGCATAGCAGCAGGGGCAGGAATACCAGCAGGGCGGCGCTGGCCCCCAGAATGTCGATCGCGCGCTTGCCCCAGCTCTGGGCGACGTCCAGCGATTCCGGCCCACGGCGAAGCCGCACCGCGGTTTCATCCGCAGGCGGCGCAGGTCTCACCACACTGGCGATGACATCCGTCATCAGTAGCAACGCCCCAATCTGCCCACCGACAACCGGTCGTCCCCCCAGGACCTTATGGTTGCCGTCCGTTAGCCCTTTTCCCAAACGAAGTGTTCACGCTCGTCGGTACTTAATGTGACACAGCCCGGAAAATGGGCGGTGTCGGAGTAGAAAAATGCCGTCCGACGTGTCCGTCGAACTCGTGACGCACACCGTTGTCGAAGCTGCGCCCGCCCGTCGTCTTCCGATCGGCGTCGGCGTGACCCTCGGCGCCTGCGCCTCCATCGCGCTGTGGACGTGCATCGGACTTGGCCTGCGCGCCCTGCTCGCCTGAGCCGGATTGGACCTGTCGGTCCGAAGAACGCCTCCACACACTCTGTTACTTAACGGCGTTTTACCTTTCCCAGGCCCCAAGGGCAATTGATGTGGCTCGAAAGGCGGCGCAATCGCCTGCGCCAAAGGCGTTTCCACGACCCGGCGCCTCGCGCTAGGTGAGGGCGTCCGCCGCGGGCGGACCTGCCAGGGAGCGCACCATCCGAGCTTCGGTCCATCCGGTCATCCTGTGCGGCGGGCGCGGCGAGCGCCTCTGGCCGGTCTCGCGGGCTGCGCGTCCCAAACCCTTCCTGCCGCTCGTGGGCGAGCACACCGGCCTGCAGGCGGCGGCGCTGCGTGCGCGGCCCCTGGCCGGCGACGGCCGGGTGACCGTGGTCGGCTCGGCGTCGCACGCGGCGCTGATCGGCGGTCAGCTCCAGGCGGTGGACGTGGACGGCACGGTGCTGCTGGAGCCGGAGGGTCGCGACACGGCGGCCGCCATCGCCGCCGCGGCGGCGTGGATCGGGGCGCGTGACCCCGACGGGGTGATCGTCGTCCTGCCGGCCGACCATGACGTGCCCGACGGCGAAGCCTTTCGTGCGGCGGTGCAGGCGGTGGTTCCCGCGGCGCGCGACGGCGCCATCGTGACCCTGGGGCTGCGGCCGCGCGCGCCGTCCTCGGCCATGGGCTACATCCGTGCGGCGCCAGGGCCCGACGCCGTGAAGCCCGTGGCGGCCTTTGTGGAGAAGCCGTCTACAGCGGAGGCAGAGGCGCTGATCGCGCGCGGCGCGATGTGGAACAGCGGGGTCTTCGTGGCGACCGCCCGAACCCTCCTGGAGGAGACCCGGTGCTGGGCAGGCGAAGTGGTTGCGGCCGCCGAAGCGGCGCTGCGGGCGCCCGAGGTGGCCGGCGCGGCGGTCGGGCTGGGCGCCGCGTTCGCTGAGGCGCCCAAGATCGCATTCGATCGCGCGGTGATGGAGCGGACCTCCCGCGCCGCGGTGCTGCCCGCGGACTTCGCCTGGTCCGACCTCGGCGCCTGGGACGCCGTGCTGGCCGCCTCGCCCCGGGACGCCGACGGCAACAGCCTGGGCGCGGGAACGCAGGCGACGGGATCTTCGGGCGTGATCGTAAGGGCGGCGCCCGGGATGCGCGTGAACGTGATCGGGCTGACGAACGTGGCGGTGGTGGCCGAGCCGGACGCGGTGCTGGTCTGCGATCTGGCCAGTAGCCAGGCGGTGCGCGACGTCGCCGCCGACGCCGCGCCTGTCCGGTTCGCCGACCTCGGGCAGGCGGCCGCCTGGTTCGACGGCTGGCTGCGGACGGCCGCGCTGCCCCTGTGGGCGACGGTCGGGGTGGATCCCGCGACCGGGGCCTTCCGCGAGGCGCTGACCTGGGTCGGCGCCCCCGACGACCCCCGGCGACGGGCGCGCGTGCAGGCGCGTCAGGGGTTCGTGTTCGCCAGCGCGGCGGCCGACGGCCTTCCCGGACCCTGGGAGCGGACGGCCACCGAGGGCATGACCTGTTTCCTGCGACAGGCCCGCCTGCCCGGCGGACTTCTGGCCAGCACCCTGGACACGACGGGCGCCGTCACCGACCCCGAGCCCCGGCTCTACGAACACGCCTTCGTGCTCCTGGCCCTGGCGGCCCTGCATCGCGTGGACGCTTCGAGCGGCGCGGAGGCGGAGGCCGGTTCGCTGCTGGAGCGACTTCAGGCGTTCCGCCATCCCGCCGGAGGGTTCAGGGAGGCGTCGGACCAGCCCTTCCAGGCCAACGCCCACATGCACCTCTTCGAAGCTGCGTTGGCCTGGGAGGCGGCGGGCGGCGGGGCGGCATGGCGCATGCTGGCGGACGAGATCGCCGAGCTGGCGCTGACCCGCTTCGTGGACCCGACGAGCGGGGCGCTGCACGAGTTCTTCGACGCCGAATGGCGGCCGCTCGAGGGCGAGGCGGGGCTCATCGAGCCCGGCCATCAGTTCGAGTGGGCGTGGCTGCTGGATCCGTGGGGCGCGGCCCGGGGGCGCGAGGACGCCCGCGCCGCGGCGCGGCGGCTTTTCGTGGTCGGCCGGACCGCCTATGACCCGTCCCGCGGCGTGGTGCAGAACGCGATCCGCCCCGACTTCACCGTCCGCGACGCGGGCGCACGCCTGTGGCCTCAGACCGAACACCTGAAGGCGGCGCTGGCGCTCGGCGAGGCGGGGGCGGCGCTGGAGGCGGCGAACGGCCTGGCCGCCTATCTGGAGACGCCGGCGCGGGGCGTGTGGCGCGAGCGGATGCGGGCGGACGGCGGGTTCGTCGAGGAGCCGTCGCCGGCGACGTCGCTGTACCATCTCTATCTGGCGATCCGCGAACTCGCGCGGTTCGCGGGCGAAGCGTGGTAGAGGCCGGCCATGGTGACCAACCCCTTCACCCGTACGCCGGCGCGGATCGCCGTGATCGGCCTGGGCTATGTAGGCCTGCCGCTGGCCGTGGCCTTCGCCGCCGAGCACGACGTGGTCGGCTTCGACGTGAGCGCCGAGCGGGTGGCCGAACTGGCGCGGGCCGAGGACCGCACGCTGGAGGTGGCGGCGGAGACGCTGCGGGCCGCGACGCGGCTCACCTTCACGGCCGACGCCGCGGACCTGGCGGGCTGCAACGTCTTCGTGGTGACGGTGCCGACGCCGATCGACGCCCACAAGCGGCCGGACCTGTCGGCCCTGATGGCGGCCAGCCGGACCGTGGGGCAGGCGATCGGGCAGGGCGGCGTGGTGATCTACGAGTCCACCGTCTATCCCGGCGCGACCGAAGAGGACTGCGTCCCGGTGGTGGCCGAGGTGTCGGGTCTGGAGTTCAACCGGGACTTCTTCGCCGGCTACAGCCCCGAGCGGGCCAACCCGGGCGACCCGGTCCATCGCCTGACCGACATCGTGAAGGTGACCGCGGGCTCGACGCCCGCGACGGCGGACTTCGTCGATGCGCTCTACGCCTCCGTCGTGCGGGCGGGCACCCATCGCGCCAGCTCGATCCGGGTCGCCGAGGCCGCCAAGGTGATCGAGAACACCCAGCGCGACCTGAACATCGCGCTGATCAACGAGTTCGCCCTGATCTTCCACCGCATGGGGATCGACACCCACGAGGTGCTGGCGGCGGCGGCGACCAAGTGGAACTTCCTGAACTTCCGGCCCGGCCTGGTGGGCGGCCACTGCATCGGGGTGGACCCGTACTACCTGACGCACAAGGCCGAGGCGCTGGGCTACCACCCCGAGGTCATTCTCGCCGGGCGGCGGATCAACGACGGCATGGGCGGCTATGTGGCCCGGGAGCTGGTCAAGGAGATGATCCGGCGCGGCGTGCTGGTGAAAGGCGCCCGGGTGCTGGTGATGGGGCTGGCGTTCAAGGAGAACACCCCCGACCTGCGGAACACCCGGGTGATCGACATCGTCCGGGAGCTCGCCGACTACGGCGCGGAGGTGGACGTCTGGGATCCCTGGATCGCCACCGACGCCGCGCGCGAGGAATACGGCGTGGACCTGGTCGAGGCGCCGGCAGCGGGGGCCTACGACGGACTGGTGCTGGCGGTGGCCCATCGGGAGTTCGCCGACCTGGGCGTGGAGCGGATTCGCGCCTTCGGGCGTCCGCAAGCGGTGCTGTTCGACGTGAAGGCCATGCTCCCGGCGGGGGCCGCGGACCTCCGGCTCTAGCTTCGGCGCCCAATCAGGCAGCGCCTGACGCGAAAATGGGCGCCGTGGCGACGATCCCAGAACGCCGGCGGTTCTCGCTTTCCCAACCGGACAGGTACAGCCAAGGTCGGGATGCCCTTTGGGGCGTTTCCTCCCAGAACTGGCCGCGCCCACAAGGCGCGGCTTTTTTCTTGGCCGGAGACGGCCGGGCACGAAAAAGGCCGCGGGGGTCACCCGCGGCCTTCGTCGTCTTCAGGTCAGGCTCAGAACGTGTAGGCGATCTTGCCGTAGTAGTAGCCGCCGTTGATCCCGAAGGACGAGAACGTCGGGTACTGGGTGACGTAGCCGTTGGCGTTGCCGGTCAGGAAGGTGTTCCGGTAGGCCGGGTTCAGCTTGTCGGGATACTTGTTGAACAGGTTGTTGGCGCCGATGGTCAGCTTCACCGGCTCGATGATCCGGTAGCTGATCTCAAGATCGGTGATGAAGGTGGCGTCGATCTTGTTCTTGAAGCAGGTCGGCAGCGTCGTGCCCGTGGTGAGCGGGCAGCCAGTGCGGCTGTCGTAACGAGAAGCGGGACCGTAGAGGGTCTCCTTCAGGTTGATCGACAGCTTGTCCCAGGTCCACAGCGCGCCGACGACGAAGCGGTACTTCGGTGACGTGGTCTCCAGGTTGCCGATAGAGGTCAGGTCGAAGAGCGACGCGCCCGCGAGCTGGGCCGGCGGCGCGGCGATCTTGGTCACTTCCGTGTCGGTCATGTTGCCGGTGAACGACCACTGCACGCTGCCCCAGTCAGCCAGGTCCTGCGTCGTCGTCACCACCAGCTCGGCGCCGCGGGTGCGGGTGTCGAGGCCGTTGGTGAAGATGTTGATGCCGGTCTGGGTGACGGTCGGGTCGAGCACGTTGCCGTTGGCGATGATGGCCGCCCGCACGGCCGGGATGTTCACGTCGCCGCCCGAGCCGAACAGAGAGCCCGACCCGACCACGCGATCCTTGATGGTGATCTGGTAGAGGTCGAGGGTCGCGGTGATGCCCCAGCCCGGGTGCGCCACGAAGCCGACGCTGAAGTTGCGCGACTTCTCGGGATCCAGGCCGTTGACGCCCACGAGGCGGGCGGCGGCCGAGTTCGGCGGCAGCTGCACGAAGGCCGAGGTCGGGGACACGTTGGTGGCCGAGTAGTAGCTTTCGGCCAGGGTCGGCGCCCGGAAGCCCGTGCTGGCCGTGCCGCGGATCGCCAGCTTTTCGTTGAAGTCGTAGCGGCCGGTGCCCTTGACGATGAAGGTGTCGCCGAAGTCGCTGAAGTGCTCGTAGCGCGCGGCGAGATCGAGCTTCAGCGGCTCGATGGGCTGCAGCGCGACGTTGCCGTAGGCCGCGTAGCTCTTGCGGTCGTGCTTGCCGGCGTCGGTGAACTGGAAGCCGGGGTAGGACTGCGAGCCTTCCTTGTAGCGCGAGCCGGCGTCGCCCGGTTTGATCTCGTAGGTCTCCTTCCGATACTCGGCGCCGAAGGCCACGTTCATCGGGCCGGCCTGGCCGACGTCGAACTCCTTCGAGAAGTCGGCCTGCGTGGTCCACTGGGTGAAGATGAAGGAGCCGGCGTAGAAGTCCGTCGGGGACTGGCCGGGCGTCGTGGCTGTCGAGGTGTCGATGTAGAGAGACCGGTTGATCGAGTCCTTCACGTAGATCGAGACGTCGTCCTTGCCGTAGGTGGTGGCGAGATCGAAGTTCCAGCCGCCAGCCATCTGGCCCTTCATGCCGGCCGTGGCCGCGTAGTCGGTCTCGTAGATCACCTCGCGCGGGCTGAAGCCGAACGGGCGCGGTACGGTGCCGTCCTTGCCCACGACCAGGTTGGGCACCCGGTAGTTCTCATAGGCCGAGGCGTATTTGTCGCCGTAGGTGCCGAAGCTGTAGAGCTCGACCTCGCCCAGCGTGACCCCGAAGTTGTACGAGCCGATGTTCAGCCGGTACTCCGCGTCGCCCGCGATGCGGTTCATGTACGGGAAGTCGGGATGGTTCGCGAGTTGCGGGTACCGCGACAGGCGCGACGACGAATTGATATTGAAGCTGGTGTTCGTGACCCGCGGGTCCACGTCGCCGCGGAAGCTGTAGTCGTGGTAGCGGGTCTGGTAGGTCAGGTTGAGGTAGGCGTTCTCGAACGGCTTGACCCCGAGGTTCAGCGTCAGGTCCGCGGTCTCGCCGCCGCCACTCATGTACTTGCCGGCGCTGGCCGTGGCGCCGCCGCCCTGATCGGCGTCCTTCAGGATGATGTTGATGACGCCGGCGATGGCGTCGGAGCCGTACTGGGCCGCGGCGCCTTCCTGCAGCACCTCGACGTGGCTGACCGAGCCCAGGCTGATGAAGTTGAGGTCGGCGGCCGCACCGCCCTGGAACGGGCCGCCCAGCACCGCGAGGTTGGCCGTGCCGTGGCGCCGCTTGCCGTTGATCAGCACGAGGGCGTGGTTTGGCGAGAGGCCCCGCAGCTTGGCCGAAAGGGTCAGGTTGGCCGTGTCGCCGCCGAACGCCTGGGCGTTGAAGGACGGCACGTTCTGCGCGATGGCCTGGATCAGGTCGGTCTGGCCCACGCGCTGCAGCGCGCCGGAATCCAGCACCGTGATCGGCGCCGGGCTGTCGACGGCGCGCAGACCGGTGGTCCGGGTGCCGGTGACGATGACCGCGTCCAGCTCAGCCGGGTCTGCGGCGGCGGCTTCGGCGGCCTGGACCGCGCCCGCCATGGCGACGCCCAGGACCAGGGCGCTGACGCCCATAAACAACTTCTTCAAGACAGGAGCCCCTCGTTTTCTCGATGTTGGGCCCTTCGCGGCGTAGTCCTCCCCCACGACTGTGTCCCCACGCGTCGTGATGCGTCAGCACCGCGTGTGGCCGAGGCGAAGTCAATTGCAGGCAGGTCTCTGGACGGACCGATGTTCCGTCGATGACCAAAATGTCGCCACGTCAGCTTAAAACCAGATCGCGAAGACTGTTTTTGGCGGCCGCGCAAATTCGACGAGCCGGTCGAATGTTTTGGATCATCCGTTTGTCGCGCGGGTCAATTGTCGAATTCTTGGGCGACCCCTGCGGGATTAAGCGGCGCCCGTGGGTCGGTCGGGCGTCGCGCGCCGAGGGGCGCTTGCCAGCGCCGGCCGCGGGCGCTGTGAGGCCCATGTGGACGTCGCGGCCGGCGTCCGCCGGCTAGGCCTGCGCCGGCCGCCCGTGCCACAGTGAACTCCCGGGGCGCTTCCGGCGGCCGGGCGAACGTCCTTCAAGGGGTACCCGAATGCGAAAGATGCTGCTTCCCGCCGTCCTGGCCGGTCTGGCGATGGCCGGCGCGGCCCAGGCCGAGAACGTCCACGTCAATCCGACGAACGGCTTCATCTCGCGCGCCGTGAAGGTACCGGCAGGCTCCGACACGCTCTACGTCAGCGGCATCACCCCCCAGCCCGTGCAGGGCGCCCCTGCCGCAACGCCGTTCGGCGACACCAAGACCCAGGTGCAGAGCATCCTGAAGCAGATCGGGGAGATCCTGCAGGGCCAGGGCTATGGCTGGGAAGACGTGGTGATGATGCGCGTGCTGCTGGTCGGCGATCCGGCCAAAGGCGGCGCGATGGATTTCCCGGGGATGATGGAGGCCTACAACGAGGTCTACGGGACGCTGAAGAAGAAGCCGGCGCGGATCACCTCGCAGGTGGCGGGCCTGGTCCGTCCGGGCATGTTCGCCGAGATCGAGGTCCAGGCCGCCAAGGCCGCGAAGTAGGAGTCAGTCGGCGGCCGACGCCTTCAGCGACGCCGTGGCCTGGCCCATGGCGTCGCGATAGCAGGCCGACTGGCGCACGGCCGCCTGGTGCTGCCGGGCGCTGAAATCCGAGGCGCCGCAGACGCGGATCGCGGCATGGTCCAGGCGGCGCGCCATCAATTTCGCGTCCGCGGGCCGGCTCAGGTCCAGGCCAGTCGTCGGGACGGCGATCCGGGTGGTGACCTGCCCGGTCGAGGCCGTCGCCGGCGCAGCCAGGGCGAGGGCCGCAAGACCCGAAACAAGCGCGAACTTCATGGCGTCATCCTTCCTCTGCGCCGACGGTCCAGCGACGGCGTCATGTCGTTGACGCCTATCTGGTGGGCGGTCGGCGCCTCCGAAACCGCCTTGGAGCCTAGTTCACGGGCAAGTGAGGCCGAAAGCGCCAGTCACGCGAAAATGGCTCGTGGAGCGCCGTCGCGCTTGAGCCCCGGCGGGAGTCGTCGGAACCATGCGGCATGGATCGACGTCGCCTCCTGACACTCGGCGCGGCCGGCTTGGCCGCGCTCGCCGCTCCCGCCTGGTCCGCAGCAACGGACCTTGCCCCGCTGCCGAACGCGCCTGCGCCCATCGGGCAAGCCGAGCGGCAGGCGCGCGTCGCCAAGGCCCAGAGGCTGATGCGGGAGCAGGGCGTCTCGGCGCTGCTGGTCGAGCCGGGATCCAGCCTGATCTACTTCACCGGCGTCCGCTGGAGCCGCAGCGAGCGCCTGACCTGCGCGCTGATTCCCGCCGACGGCGACATCTGCATCGTCACTCCCTTCTTCGAGGAGCCTTCGGTCCGGGAAAGCCTGGCCGTGCCGGCGGAGGTGCGGACCTGGCAGGAGCACGAGGACCCGACCGCCCTGGTCGCCGGCTGGCTGCGTGACCGAAAGGCCGACAAGGTCGTGGCGATCGAGGAGACGAACCGGTTCTTCATCGTCGACGGGCTGCAGCGGAACCTGCCGGGGGCTGCCCTGAGGAACGGGGCGTCGATCGTCCGGGGCTGCCGGATGATCAAGTCGCCGGCGGAAATCGCGCTGATGCGGCGGGCGACGGACATCACCATGGCGGCCTACCGGCACACGATTCCGCGGATCGAGGCAGGCATGCGGCCCTCGGACATCGCCGCGATCATGAACGGGGCGACCGCCGCGCTTGGAGGCGATCCCGAGTTTTCGCTGGTGCTGCTGGGCGAGGCGTCGGCCTATCCGCACGGCTCGGGCAAGCCGCAGTCGGTGAAGGCCGGCGAGGTCGTGCTGATGGACTGCGGCTGCACGTTCCAGGGCTACCAGTCCGACATCTCCCGCACGTTCGTCCATGGCGAGCCGACGGCGCGGCAGCGCAAGGTGTGGAACGAGGTCAAGCGGGGGCAGGAGATCGCCTTCGCCGCCGCCCAGGTCGGCGCGACCTGCGGCAGCGTCGACGACGCGGCGCGCGGCTACTACGTCGGCCTTGGCTACGGGCCCGACTATCGCCTGCCGGGACTGTCGCATCGGACCGGCCACGGAATCGGGATGGACGGGCATGAGCCGGTCAACCTGGTGCGCGACGAGGCGACACGCCTTGCGCCCGGCATGTGCTTCTCGGACGAGCCGGGGCTCTACATCCCCGGCGAGTTCGGCGTGCGCCTGGAGGATTGCTTCCACATGACTGAGACAGGGCCGAAATGGTTCTCGACGCCGTCAGCGTCGCTCGAACAGCCGGTCTAGAGCATGTCCCGCCCGGCTTGCATCATGCCGGGGTGGGAGGAACGTGCTCGATGCTTTGAGTCTAGAGGCCTCTAGCGGTCGAGCACCAGCACCTGCTGCCCGAGACGCCAGGCCTCGATCGACTTCAGCCCGCGTTCGGCCAGGATCCGGCGCATGTGGCCGAGCAACTCGATCTCGCCCGCGCAAGTGAGCGCCTCGAACATCCGGCCGCCCTCATCGGACTCCAGATAGAGCTCGTAGGTGTGGCGCAGGGACAAGCGTCGGCTCCGAGGGCAGGGCCGGGTCTGATATCACCTCCCAAGGCAGCGCTCGCCTCCGGTGCGCTACGTAGGTCTCAGACCTCGTAGTAGCCGCGATACCAGTCGACAAAGCGTCCGACTCCGGTCTCGACCGAGGTCGACGGCGCATAGTCGAGCACGGCGCGGGTCTCGGCCGTGTCGGCCTCGGTGGCCGAGACGTCGCCCGCCTGCATGGGCATCAGGTTGAGCACCGCCTTGCGGCCGAGCTTCTCCTCCAGGACCTCGATGTAGCGCATGAGCTCGACGCGGCGGCCGGCGCCGAGATTCAGGATGCGCCAGGGCGCGGCGCTGGTCGCGGGGTCGGGTCGGGTGGCGTTCCAGGCGGGGTTCGGGGTCGGCGGTCGGGACAGAGCCGCGACGAGACCGTCGACGATGTCGTCGACGTAGGTGAAATCGCGCTGCATGCGGCCTTCGCCATACACGTCGATCGGCTCGCCGCGCAGAATCGCATCGGTGAACTTGAACAGCGCCATGTCGGGCCGGCCCCAGGGGCCGTACACGGTGAAGAACCGGAAGCCTGTGGCCGGGATGCCGAACAGGTGGGCGTAGGCATGGGCCATGCCCTCGTTGGCGAGCTTACTGGCGGAATAGAGCGTGATCGGGTGGGGCGCGGCGTCGTGGACGCTGAACGGCAGGTTCAGGTGATTGCCGTATACCGAGCTGGTGGACGCGAACAGCAGGTGGCCCACCGGATGGGCCCTGCATCCTTCCAGCACGTTGAGGAAGCCGACGATGTTGGAGTCCACGTACGCTTCCGGGTTCTCCAGGCTGTAGCGGACCCCTGCCTGGGCGGCGAGGTTGACCACCGCCGTCGGCCGTACGTCCGCGAAGAGTGCGACCATCCCGTCGCGGTCGGCGAGGTCCAGGCGGGCGTGCCGATAGCCCTGCCGCTGCTCGAGGATCGCGAGGCGGGCCGCCTTGAGCTTCGGGTCATAATAGCTGTTGAGATTGTCCAGGCCGACCACGGCTTCGCCCGCGTCCAGCAGGCGCTGCGACAGGTGGAAGCCGATGAAGCCGGCCGAGCCGGTGACCAGGATCGCCAAGGCGACACCTCATGAGACGCGCGCAAGGCTTGCGCGATCCCGATGCGTAAAGGGCGTCGTCGCCGAATTCCAGCGTGCTGGAGTCCGTCTCCAGTCGTGCGGCGAGACTAGCGGGAGGCGATGCCGACGACGTCGCGCAGGGGGGCGACGCGGGCAGTCTCGACGGCCGCCGACGCCGCGCGGGCCAGCACGACGTCGCTGGCGCGCATCTGGGTCAGCACGGGATAGAGCGCCGCCAGCCAGGCCGACAGCACGCCCAGCCGCCCCTCGCGCCATCCGCCGCCGACCAGGAAACCGCGGGCGAACGCGGCGACGCCCCTGGCCAGGGCGCCGGCGAAGCCGCCGACCCGCCCCGTGTCGGCCAGATCCTCGGCCGCGAGGCCGGTCAGGCGATGGAGGCGTTCGACGAGCTGGCCGACGTCGTCGCCGACGGAGCGGCGAATCGCGCCCTTGAGCGCGCCGCCCGAGCGGCCGGCGACGACCGACGGCGCGTTGACGCGGCGCGGCTCCCAGGCCTTCAGGCCGCGCTTGTAGAGCCGGACCTCGGCCTTCGTGCTGAGGCTGCCGGTCCAGCCGTCGCGGATGAGGGTGTCACCCAGGAAGTTGTCGATCGGCAGTTCGTACCAGTCGGCCCCGCGGCGCGCCTGGAGGGACCAGCGGATCTCCCAGGCCAGGGCGGCGTCGACGATTTCATCGGGATCGACTTCGAGCACCCAGTCGCCGGAACAGGCCTCGACCCCGGCCTGGCGGCGCTGGCTCTCAAGCGGGAAGATGCCGTCAATCAGCACCGCGCCCGCTCGGCGGGCGATTTCCTGGGATCGATCGGTGCAGCGGTCGGCCACGACCACCACTTCGTCACAGAAGGACAGCCGGCGCAGACATTCCGCCAGGCGCGCATCCTGATTCTGAACGCAAACAAGCGCAGAAAGCTTGACCACCGAACGCCCCGTCGTTCCCGTCCCATGAAACTAGACGCCGCCGGTGAAGACGGCCCCCCAGTCGGAGCTTCACCATTTCTTCAGAAGTCGGCCGCGAGTCGCAGGCCGACCGTCCGGGGGCGCTGGGGCGTGACCTGCCGGACCTCGCCGAAGCTGAAGGGGTTGCCGTAGGCGAACGTGTCGCCCGCGTCGTCCATGGGATTTACCACGAACGCCGTGAGCCGCCAGGCGTCCCTGGACAGCTCCGCAGAGAGGCGGGCCCGAACATAGTGACCCATGCGGCGGGGCAGGCTGGCGTCGAAGCTGAGATCGGCGCGCCCCACATAGCTGGCCTCGCCGACGAGCCGGAGGGTCAGGTCGTTAGGCAGCGGCCGTTCGTAGACCGCCAGCACGCCGCCCGAGGCTTTCGGCACGCCCGGCAGATCGCCCGTGAGCGGGGCCTGGAAATCCGGATTGGGGTTGCGGATGCGGGAGTCGGAGAGAAGGCCGTTGAGCTGAACCGTCAGGCCGAGCGGCAGCTCGTAGCCCAGCTCGGCCTCGATCCCCAGGATGCGCGCGTCGCCGACGTTGGCCGTGTACGACAGTCCGGACTGGCGGTAGCGGTCGGTCTGGATATCCGCCCAGTCGTCGTAATAGACGGCGGCGCGAAGCGTCAGGCGGTCGTCGAGGCGCCGCAGTTTGGCGCCGAGCTCGTAGTTCCGGAGCCGGTCGGCCTGGAACGCGGCCCGCGCGGCGCGGATGGCGAAAAAGCCCGAGGAATTGAAGCCGCCGGGCCGGTAGCCTTCGCTGATGAGCGCGTAGACGAGGTCGCCGTTCGCAAATTCGCGCTGAAGCGACAGCTTGGGCGAGAAGCCGTTGAAGGTGCGGGACTGGTCGAACGCGCGGGGCTCGAACGGCGCGCTGACGAAGATGTCCGCGGTGGTGTGGATCCGGCTCTCGAACAGTCTTCCGCCGAGGCTGGCGGTCCAGCCGCCCCCCAGATCGTAGGCGGCCTCGCCGTAAACGGCCGTCTCGTTGAGGCGATCCTTGCGGGTCTCGGTGTAGACGGTCGACGCGGAATTGGTGGCCAGGATCCGCAGCTCGGACGGCGAGCGCTCGATCGTGTGCGCGCCGTAGAAGCCGACCAGCCAGTCGAGGCGGCCGGCGGCGTTGGACCGGATCACGAGATCCTGCACCAGCATGTTGGAGCGTGTGGCTTCCACATAGGCGCCGAGGCTGGTGCGGGGCGCTCCGAACAGGACCAGCGGCTGGCCGACGCCCGCGTCGTACTGGCTGGAGAAGACGTGGTGCACATAGCTGAGGGACGAGCTGATGCTACCCCAGCCGAAATCTCCGGTGATGGTGGCGCCGGCGTAGGAGAAGTCGTTGTTGTGCGCCTCGCGGACGCGGTTCGCGCGCATGCCGCCGTTGGGCATGTCGGGCGTCACGTACTGGGTGTCGTTCGAGCGCAGGTGCTGGGTGGCCGCCAGGGCGTCCAGCCGCCAGCTGTCGTCGAAGCGGACACGCAGGGCGAGCCGGCCGCCGTCCCGGCGGGTCTGGTCGACGTTGGCGATGCGGAGGTTCACGTCGTCGAGGTAGCCGCCCTGGATATCCTCATAGGCCGCCAACCGGATGCCGATGCGATCCTTGACCAGGGGCAGGCTGACATAGCCGTCCAGCTCGCGGCTGGCGTCCCCCCCGCGGGTCGTAGAGACCGAGGCGGACGCCCCGAACGCCGGCCGCTCGAGATCGGGCTTGGCGGTGACGATGCGATAGATGCCCGCCACTGCCCCCGAGCCGTACAGCGCGCCCTGGGGGCCGCGGATCACCTCGATCCGGTCGATGTCCACGAGCTTCAGGTCGGGGTCGGGAGCGTTGTAGTTGATCGGCGCGTCGTCGAGGTACGTCGAGACGGTGGAGCGCGTGCGGCCGGTGAAGGCGCCGTCCGAGAGGCCGCGGATCAGCAGCTTGTCCCGAGCGGGGCCCAGGTTCGTCGTCAGCACCCCGGCGAGCTGGCCCGTGGTCTGACCCACGTCCGCGGTTCGCGTGGCCCGGATCTGTTCGCGCGAGATGGCGCTGACGCCGGCGGGCAGACGGCCCAGCGCCGCCGGGCGCTTGGTCGCGGTCACCACCAGTTCGGAGATCACGGTGGGACTGCGCGGGGCCTCGCGCGCCGCGGGCGTCTCCTTCGAGACGAGCGGCAGGATGCGGACCGTCCGGGCGTCGACGATGCGATGGGTGCAGGGGGCGCCGACCAGGAGGCGGTCCAACGCCTCCTCCAGCGTATATCGGCCCGCAAGCTCGGCCCGGCCGCCGACGCCGCAGGAGGAGGTGCCAAGGATCGAGACGTTGGCCTGCAGGCCCAGGTCGATCAGCGCGTCGGCGTAGCTGCGCGGCGGGATCGAAAGCCGCACGCGCACGTCGGCGGCCTCAGCGCGCCCCGCCAGGCAGGCGAGGGCGACGCCGCCAAGCGCCGTCCGCAGAGTCGCGCTCCGCCTCGAAATAACGCCACGCCCTCGTCAGCGGTCCGACGCACCATTGCGTTGCAGGACCACACCCGGGCCGGAACGTACCGCGCTTACAGGAACCAGCAAGGCCAGGCGGCGAATAACCGCGGCCTGGTCGTCCAGGACCAGCACGCCGGAGATCGGCGTGGCGGCCAGCGACGGGTCCTCGATGCGGATCGGAGTCTCGAACTGCTGATTCAGATCGGCCACGACCTCGCCCAGGGGCTGGCCCCGATAGACGAGGCGGCCGGTGCGCCAGCTCAGCACTTCGGCCGGGTCGGCCGCGGCGACTGTCGCCGAGGGCTGGCCCTCGTAGTGGTCGAGTCGCTGACCCGGGTGGAGACGGTAGGCGCGTCCAGCGCTCCCGTCGGCGGGCCGGACCTCGACGGCGCCGCGGGCCACGGTGACAGAGAGCTTGCCGTCGAGCCGGCGGACGTCGAACTGGGTGCCGACCACACGCACCGTTCGGTCGCCGGCGGCGATCAGGAAGGGACGCCGCGCCTCGTGGGCCACGTCGAACACGGCCTGGCCTTGCTCCAGGGTCACGCGGCGGGCGTCGCGGTCGAAGGCGACCGTCAGCCGGGCGCCGCCGTTGAGATCAAGCGTCGAACCGTCGGCGAGGCGAACCGTCCGGCGCTCGCCCTTCGCCGTGACGTAGGTCTGGGTCTTCGCCGCGGTCAGTTCCGGCGCCACGAGCACGGCCACCGCGGCGGCGGCGGCCATCGCCCCAACGCCCATGATCGCGCGCCGGCCAACCAGACCCGCGGGCTCGACCCGGCGTTCGGAGAGCCCGTACGCCACCGCTCCCGCATTGGCGGCGTAGGTCTGGGAGACCGCGAGCGCCTGGTCGAACGTGGTGGCGTTTTCGGGCGAGGCCGACAGCCAGGCGTCGAACATCGTCGCCTCGGACTCGCCGAGGTCGCCGGCTTCGAGCCGCACGACCCACGCTGCGGCGTCAGCGCGCCGCGCGTCGTCGTCGTATCGCCAGGCCTTGATCATCCTTCCCTTCGAATCCGCTCCCCCGAGCAGTCCGTCATTTCACTAGACGCCGCCGGTCGCGCCGGCCCCCAGGTCCCATGATGCAATTTACGGTGGCGCCTCATCGCCCGAGTCTCGCGGTGAGCGATTTCAGCGCGGCGGAGATGTGCTTTTCCACCGACTTCACCGAGATGCCCATGGTGCGGGCCGTGTCGGCATGGCTGCGCCCGTCCAGCTTGTGGAGTCGGAACGCGCGCTGCATCTGGGGAGGCAGTTCGGCCACCGCGTCGACGAGCTGGCGAAGGCGCTGGCGCGATGCTGCCGCCTCGTCTGCGGGCGCTTCCTCGGCCACATCTTCCCCGGCGATACTGGCGTGGGCGACCTGCCTCCAGGCGGTGTCGCGCGCCAGCGCGCGGGCCTCTCCGCGCGCCCGGTCCAGCATGACGTTGGTGGCGATCCGATAGATCAGCGCCACCGGGTTCTCCGCCATGACGGCCGGGTCGCGGGTGGCGAGCTTGACGTAGAGCTCCTGAGCCAGATCCTCGGCCACCGCGCGCGACCCGACCCTGGCCGCGAAGAAGCGCACCAGGTTCTCTCGCCGCTCGAGGTAGATCTCGAGCAGGGGATCGGTCGGGCGCTGGGCGCCGGGGTCGGCCACGAGGCTCACGCGCGCGCCCTCAGGGACGTCGGCGGGCGGGCGGTCTGGCGCGGGCGGGCTCTGTCCATCGAACCGGACGTTGTGGAGGTCTCGCCCACAAATGCCCCAAACCGCGCGGCCCGCCAACTTTGTGCGCCGCCCATTGGGGGGCGACTGCGGGTGGCGGCGTCATTGCCAGCGACGCTGCAACGGTCAGCGGCGCCGATGACGGCCGCCGCGGGCTTGGGGCGCAGCGTCGCGGCGTGGGGGGGCGGGGGGGGGGGGCCCCCCCGCCCGCGGGGGGGGGGGGGGGAAAAAGCGAATCGGCCAACAGACACCGCGGCGGGGGCGGGGGGGTGGGAT
>JADHED010000694.1_pt1 | contig 35971 bp, 32 predicted proteins | sample 8952041 | NCBI WGS metagenome assembly JADHED01 (sample SAMN16124423, study PRJNA663239) | bioreactor sludge metagenome | isolation source: sludge (control) | place: India:Bengaluru | collected 2018-09-08 | reverse complement strand
CACTTCCACCGCGAGGCACTCTGCTGATTGGTGGGAGAGATGAGCCACGCGCCCTGCTGTTGCTGCTGCGGCCAGCCGTTTCGACCGCGCCCCCAGAATCCGACCCAGACCTACTGTTCGCAGCCGGCATGCAGCGGGCGCGCAAGCGTGACTGGCAACGGGCCAAGCGGGCCAGCGATCCGGATTATCGTGCCAATGATCGGGCCGCCCAGCGCGCCTGGGCACAATCGCATCCGCAGTATTGGCGGGACTGGCGTGAGCGTCACCCCGATGCGGTGGCACGGAATCGCCTGGCCCAGGGCGTACGCAACGCCCGGCGCCGCCGCGGCGGCCACCGTTCTGGCCGGGCCCCAGGAAGGCACCGCCCGGCGACACGCCGCCCCGGCGGTGACGGGCCGGCGGCACGCGCGGGCGTGCGCCTGAGCGCGCCGCCCCACCCCGCCCCGCGCCGTTGTTTTGCGCCGCAAATGCCTTTGTCGCCGCCGCTTTCGCGCCATTTTGCGGGTTCCCGCCGGATATGCTGGTCCGGTGAATACCCTGTCCGCCACCGCCGCTCCATGACCGCGCGCTTCGCTGCCTCGCTGGCGCTTGCGCTCTGGTTGGCCTTTGCGCAGGTCTATTTCAATGTGCTGCGCGCCTATACCTCGGCCGAGGCCGCCGACGCCAACGCCTTCGGCGTGTCATTGCTCGGCGGGGCGGGCAACATCCCCGCCGCGACCCTGCAGATCGAGGGCAACAATCCCGGCACCGGGGTGAATGTCGCGGATTATTTGCCCGGGGCCGATCAAGCCCGCATTGACCAGGCGGCGGGGTTTTACAGCCACCCGGAGGACCTCCAGGGGCTGGTCATGGCGGCCGACGCGCATGCGAAAAATGCCGGCTGTGAAACGACCCGCTTCACGCGGGTGCGGGCCGGGCAACACCTCATGCGGGTGGTGGCCAAGCGCCTGATTGGCGTCCAGGAACGTCATCCGGTCACGAATGCCCTCCTGTACGATCAGGGCGGCGCGCCGCTCATCCAGCAGACGCTCGCCGAGACCGTGGCGCTGCCGGCGAGCGAAATCCGCTTTTCCGTGTTCCCGCTCGGCGATGACGCGCAAAGCGTGCAGGTCGTGCAAGCGGCGACCGCGACCAGCGACGGGGTCGCGGTGGTGATCGACTATAAGCGCCTGCAGGCCCCCGCCGATGGGACCTACGTGTTGACCAATGCGCAGTGGAGCGGCGCGGCGAGCTTCAGCTATGGCGATCCCAGTGATCCGGGCTATGCCGGCTATGGCACGGCGCAGAACCGCTGGAATGTGCGCGGGGTGGTTACCCCGGCCGCGAACGAGCTCATCCTTCAGGCCGATCTCTACCGGGCGGAGACCACGCATTACTATCCCGAGAGTCCCGACGAGCCCTGCCCGCCGGCCTACCAGTGCGAAATGGATGGGGTGGCGGTGTGCGCCGCCGAGGCCTTTCACGTCGAGAGTATCTTTGCCGACGGCCAGCTTGATTACACCCAGACCGCCTATGACATCCTGACCAACGGTCAGGACAACACCGTTTCCCTGGAGGACATGGTGGAGCAGCTGTCCGGGGCGACCGGCGCGATCGCCGAGGGCACCAGTCCCATCTATGCCGAAGTGGTGGGCGACGGCTGTACCCAGGTCAAAACCTATGGCACCACCTATGCCGACGGCGTCACCGAATTCTCGCAAACCTGCGCCAGTGACTATGTCGGCTGCGGGGGCACGGCCTGTCACAACCCCGGGGTGGAATGGAATACCTATCTGGATACGGCGTTGGGCGCCCTGGCCACCCTGGACGGCATGGCGAATGACTTCATCTGCCTGGAAACCGGCAAGCCGCCGGAAAACATCGCCCAGTCGTGCACTATCCGCATCTGGCGCGGCCAGCATCTGGAGTGCAAGGTGCCGATCGGCAACGACATCGGCCTGACCCCCGACTGTTGCGAGGAAGGGCTGGAGGCCTTTGGCCAGCAGGATATCCTGGCCTACTTCAAGATGGGCTATTTCGCCTACAAGCTGGCCAAGCTGGAGGTCATCGCCGGCCATCTGAGCACCTTAAGCGGCATGGTGCCCGGCTGGACCGAATTCTATCAATCCGTCTCCTCTACCGTACAGGCGGCAATCGATGCCACCCTGGGGCCACTGGAAAAAGCCGCCACCGGTTTTCTGCAGGAACTGGGGCTGGTGACGGAGCAGGGTACCGCGATCGGCGAGGGGTTCCTGACCGCGATTGAGCAACAGTTGATGCAGACCTTTCAGACCTTTCTCAAGGAGGTCTTTGGTGATGAATTCGCCAAGATGATCATTACTGAAGTAAGCGTTGAGGGCGGCGGGTCGGAGTTGGTCTTCACCGGTGCGGTGCAGTGGATCCTCGCCGTCTATTACGTCTATCAGATCCTGAAAATCATCGGCCATATCCTCTACGCCTGCACCGAGGACGAGCTCAATCTCGGGTTGCGGCGGGAGAATGAGGAATGCGTGTTTATCGGCAAGTATTGCGCCGATGAGGTCCTGGGGGTGTGCGTGGAGCAGCGCAAATCCTTCTGCTGCTTTAACTCCATGCTCGCGGCGCTGATCATGGCGTCGATCCGCGGCGTGCAGAACATCGGCGGCGGGTTCCTGGTCTACGGCACGCGGGATGAATCCAATCCCAATTGCGAGGGTATTACCCTGGAGGAACTCGCCCAGGTCAATTTTTCCATCATCGATCTCAGCCCGTGGCTGAATCGCTTGCGGACGGCGGGGATCTACCCGGATAAGGCATGAACAGCAGGAACGATCTCGGCAGGCGGCGGGCGGTGGCGGCGGGGGTCCTCGGCGGCCTCCTGGTCGTCGCCGGGGAGACGGCGGCGGTGTCCTTCGAGCAGCGCTGGGGACTGGAATCGTCGCGGGCGGCGCTCATTGCCGGCCAGGAGATTCCCGAGCTGGACCAGGCGCTCGACACGCAGCGGGTGATCGACAGCACCATCACCTACGCGGAAAAGCAGGGCGACTACCGGGCGAAACTCAAAACCCAGCCGACCTGTTATGACCCCAGTCAGCCGGAACGGATGCCCTGGTATGTCGCGCCGCATTATGAATGGCGCTCGCGGGAGCTGGTGAACACCAACGTCTTCTTCCGGGGCGGCGCCGTGTATGGCGAGAGCATCCGCTTTGGCGCCAACTTTGCCGACGGCACGGTCAACCTGCTCGCCAACAGTTGCGGCGCCTATTCGCTGTATCAGATCTCGCCGCCGCTGGGTAGCACGATCTGCGATGCGACCCAGCAGTCGCCGGAGAACGACCGCATCCTGCAACGCGAAATCCGCGAAGAAGTGCGCCTGTCCGGCTGGAATGTCTGGTTCCCGCCCGAACTTCTTGCCTACGGCGTCGGGCTGGACGATTCGATTTACATCTACGCCGATGTCCTGCCCTCCTGCGATAACGGGTTGCAGGCGGAGTTTCGCATCGTCGATGACGCATCCGGGTGCAAAACGACCTGGTCGCTGTCCGCGCAATGGTATGTCGACATCAAAATCACCCTGTGGGAGTTGTGGGACGTCACCCCTGAACTCTATCCCGATTGTTTCTACCCCGGCCGCTACTACGAGCATGATCCTGACGAGTTCCCGCAAATTCCGCCCCCTTAGCCCCCGCCTGACCGCCGGATCATCCGCGCGGGCGGCGGCCGGGCCGGGCGGGAGGGCCGCCGCCCGCCCCCGGGGGCGCCTGACCCGCGGCCGCGCGTCCAGACTGGGCCTGCTGCTGGTGGCGGTACTCGCGACCCCCGCGCTCGTGGCCGAGCCGCAACTGGTGACCAACGACCCGCTGGCGCGCGAGACATTCTTCGATCGCAAGGAAGAGGGATGGTTCTGGTACCGCGACGCGGCGGAGGAAGAATGGCTGCCCCCGCCCCCGCCCCCGCCGCCCCCCGCCGCGCCGGCGGCCGCGCCGCCCGCCCCGCCGGCGGCCGCGCCGCCCGCCGGCCCGCCGGTCTTTTCGGTGCAGTGGTTGCGCAAAAAATTGCCCGAGCTGCGCGAAATCGCCATCGACGAGCCAACCGAAGCGAACGTTGCCGCCTACATGTACGCGCAGAAGGTGATGATGGACAAGGCCGGCACCTTCGCCACGGTCTGGCAGGACGTGTTGCGCAAGGATCCGCTGCTGGATGAGAACAACCGCTTCCCGATCGGCAGCACCTTCAAGCTCATGGCCCTGCGCGAGCAGGATAAGGCGCGCTACACCGCGCTGCGCGCCCTGAATCAGAAGGCCGGCCTGTTCTACTTTTTCCGCTCCGACTGCGACTTTTGCCACGCGCAAACCCCTCTGCTCTACAGCTTTGCCCGGGAGTTCAATTTCTTCATCTTCATGGTGTCGCTGGACGGCAAGCCCTTGCCGGGGATGAAGCCGGACGCCTATGTGGTCGATCAGGGCCAGGCGCGGCACATGGGGATTGCCGTGGTGCCGGCGATCGTCCTGGCCGCCCCGCCCAAGGACCTGTTCGTCATTACCCAGGGCTACCTGACCTATCACGCCATGCAGAACCGCATCTACCTGGCGGCGGAAGACCTGGGCCTGATCCCCCGCGAGCTGCAGGTCGCCGCCCATCCCATGGAGCGGGGGGTGCTGGGCCCCGCGGTGCTGGCCGACGCCAAGGCGCTGGGCCTGGAAAACGACCCGGCGAAGATGGTGGACTACTTGCGGCGCAAGACCCACGAAGCGCTGTATGGCGAGGATGTGCCCGGGCCCTTGCCGCTCAATCTGCGCGCCGCGACCGCGGGCTTCGCCCTCGCGCCGGAGACGGCGATCGTGCCCCTCGCCGTGGCGCCGCCCGCCGGCCCGTCACCCCCGCCCGCGCCGCCCCCCACCGCGGCGTCTCCGCCGCCGCCCGCGGCGGACGTGCCCGCGCCCGCCGTACCGTCCCCCGCCGCGGCGCCGCCCCCGGAGCCGGAACCGGAACCCGAAGCCGGCGGCCTCACCGGCCTGTCGTTCGGCGACGGCCTGGACGAGTAACCCTCTGGACGCCCTTTGCCCTTGTCAGGACCTGCCGCCATGCACCGCGCTGCCTCACCCCCCTTCCGCTCGTCCACCCGCTGGCTGCTGGGCGCCCTCCTGGCGCTGGTGGTGTTCCTGTTTGGCCTCCTCACGCCGTCCACCGGCCGGGCGGGGCTGCTCGAGGAGGCGGTAAGCTCGATGTTTTATGCCTCTACGACCTCGCCCCAGGTCTACGAGTCGCAACGGCGCAAGGGCTATGTCGCCGGCGCGGTCTCCCTGCGCACGCCGCTGCGCAATTTCAACATCCTCACCTTCGACCCGCCGCGCTTACGCGCCGGCTGCGCCGGCATTGACCTGTTCGGCGGCAGCTTCTCCTTCATCAACGGCGAGCAGCTGCAGCAGCTGATCAAGCAGATCGGCGCCGCGGCGCTGTCCTATGCGGTATACGTCGCCATCAATGAGATGTGTAAACCGTGCGGCGCCACCATCGCCTTTCTGCAAAAGCTCATGAGCCAGTTGAACTCCGGGTCGCTCAATGCCTGCAAGATCGCCAAGGGCCTGGTGGACGGCTTGCGCGAACCGTCCAGTCTGAAAGAAACCCTCACCGGCAAGGACAGCATGTTCGCCACCATCAAGAACTTCTATGAGGACATCACCGAATCGGTGACCGAGGGCTTCAAGGATGCCGACGAGCCCGGCAAATACGCCGAGCAGGGCGCGGATGGACTGGCGAAGGACAACCCGGAAAATCCCCTGCGCGGCAACCTGGTGTGGCGGGCGCTGTTTCGTGATCAGGCGGCGAACGCCTTCGGCGATCCCGCCACCTCGGCGCTGGGCGTCATCAACGTCGAGATGGCGGAATACATGATGAGCGTGACCGGTACGGTGGTGTTGCCCGTGGTCGGCGAAAACGGCAACTGTCCGGATACCTCCGGCTCCGGGACAGCGAGCTCGCCCTCGCCCAAGGAATGCCTGCCCGTGCCGTTCGGGCGGCTGTTGTCCTTCAAGCAGTTCGCGGAAGGCAACCTCGGCGGGCATAACAACGTGCAATATTGGAAATGCACGGATAACGTCAATAAGCCCAGCGGCTGCCTGAAGCTGTCGAAAAGCACGTTCACGTTCAAAGGCATAAAATCCTTCGTGCACAAGCAGCTGTTTGGTCACGATGATGTCACCAGCAGTCATGTCGAGGCGGGCAGCCTGGTCGATAATGTCATCAGCGGCAACACCTTCACCGAAGAGCAGATCAAGTTCGTCAACACCGTGCCGCACGTCCCGGTCCTGGCCCTGATGCTGAAGGCCGCCCGGGTAAAAGGGGCGCCGCAACATGTGGCCCATTTCGCGAAAGACTTTCTGGCGGACGCCATGGTGGTCCACCTGGGCCACGCCATCCTGAAGATCTCGCGGGAACTCTTTTCCGGCCAGGCGGAAGTGACGCCGCCGCCTGACTGGAACGCCACCCTGGCGTCAATCCGGGAAGATCTCAAGCCTTACCAGATGCGGATCAGTAAGACGATCACCGAGGTATCCGACCTGGCGGAGTACGTCGATCGGATCGTCAGCGGCTATCCGTCGCTCATCACCACGACGGCCGCGCCGCAGGGTGGTAAATGAGCGGATCGCTGCAGCGCGGGTTCCGCCCCGGGGGGGAAGTGGCCACCCGGGGTCAGGATGGTTTCACCGGCACGTTTAACGGAGGCGGCATGCACGCCACGGTCGGCGTGGGGCGTGGGCGCCCCCCCGCCGGGCGTCTGCCGAGCAGCTGGCGATGAATTTCACTCTCTATTGTTATGGCGATATCGAGCTGTTTAGCGGTGGGTTGCGCGCCGTCGCCATGCTGTTCGACCCGTTCACCGGCTCGCTGGTCGGCGAGAGCGGGTTGCAGATTGGTACCCTGACCGCCCTGGCCTTCATGGTCTCGCTAGCGGGGATTGCCATCACCGGTATTTCCCGGCAACGGGTCAATGTCGATCACCTGCTGGTCCTGCTCCTGGTGTTCGGCGTGATGTTTATCCCCAAAACCGATCTCAATATCGAGGACGTGATCACCGGGAAGGTCGATATCGTCGAGGACGTGCCGATCGGCGTCGCGGCCGTCGGGGGCGTGGTGTCCCATATCAGTCTGGTCCTGGCCGAGAACTTCGAGACCGTTTTTTCCATCCCGTCAGGTGCGCCCGCGCCCTGGGAATCGCAATGGACGGGGATGGGCTTTGGCACGGGGTCGGGCGGGATGAACTCGCCCCTGCGCCTGCTGCTGGCGACCCGCGCTATCTTAGTGGGCGATCATGATCACTACATCAGTACCGATCTGGCCTTTTTTGTCCGGGAATGCACCCGGCCGCCGTTTTCGTGGGAGGCCTATCACGCCGCCCCGGCCAAGATTGACTATCTTATGACCCATCACAGTACGGGCATCACGAACTACTTTGACCCGGTCCTGGGGGATTTCCGGGCGATGAGCTGTGCCGACGCCAAGGGCTTGCTGGCGCCGCGGCTGGATGACTATTTCAAGGACGGTAAGGATGGCAAATTCAATCAGGTGGTCTGCGCCAACATGGGGACCCCGCCGGAGTATACCGGGACGGACATCGCCTGTGGCGATGGCGCGGTCGCGGATGCTTACCAACGCTTGCTGCCGGAATTGAGCGCCTCGGGGGTGACGGCGGCGGCCTTCATGAAGGATCTGATGCTGAATAAGATGGTGCAGGCCACCATTGGCTGCGGCGCCCCGGTCAACGAGGACAGCTTTCGCCTCTGCCTGACGACGATGACCGACGCCCTCGAGCAATCGCGGGTGCAGAACGCCGCGGCCGCCTCCGGCTTTCAGAAGATCATGATCCCGGCGATGAACATGTTCCTGTTCCTGTTCTACGCCATCAGCCCGCTGATCGCCGTGGTGATCGCCGCCAGCGGCATGATGGGGCTGTCGATCGCCGGCAAGTACCTGTTGTTTGGCGTCTGGTCGCATTCCTGGCTGCCGGTGGCGGTGGTCATCGACTACTTCATGGAGGCCTCGGTCAAGCAGGAACTGCATAACTATTCCCTGGCCTACCTGAACGGCAATTTCGACGGCACGCGGTTCTACGACATCATCGCCGATCACATCAGCGTCGCCTCGGATCTCCTGGCCGCGACACCGCTGGTGACCCTGGCGATCATTACCGGGTCGATGTTCTCCATGACCAGTGTCGCTAACCGCATGGGCGCCCGCGACCATGTCGATGAGACCAAGCTGGCGCCGTCGACCCTCAAGCAGGATGCGCTGACGACCAATAGCTACGACAAGCAATCCTATGGCGGCGTGGGCACGCAGGCGGTGACGCAGCGCGGCGGCCAGGTGGCGTTTTTGTCCGATCAGGCCATGGAGCAGTCGCACAAACTCGACGCGAGTATGGTGCGCACCGCAGGCCAGGCGTTCGCCCAGCAGCAATCGGCGAATTACCAGCGCGCGTCGGAACAGGCCATGGAAAAGGGCGCCCAGGATCTGGGCCAGTCGCTGGCCCGCTGGGGGAACAGCACCTCCTCGGGCTCGGAAACCAGTGCCGCATATCAGCAACTGAAAAGCACGGGCCTGGACTTTAACCACCGCTATGGCACGGAAGAGAAACTGTCGGATGCCGCCGCGGCGGTGCTGGGCGCGGCCTATACCGCGAGCGGCAAGCTGGGTTTGCCGTCGGCGCTGAAGTTGGCGGGCACGCTGGGGGCGGAGGCGGGTCTCAGCGCCGAGGATCGCCAGAAGGTCGAGCGGTCGTTAGCGAAGGGCTATACCGAAGCCCAGGGCAGCAGCGTCAGCCTCAAATCCGGCGCGGATGCCAAGTTTGCCCAGTCGGTCAAGGAGAGCGAGAGCGCGATTCACGAACTGAGTGGCAGCGCCGCCAAATCCTTCTCGGAGGGCGCCAAGCTGAGCGACAAGGCCTCCACGTCCGTCGCGGATATCGCTCAGTGGACCAGGGATGTGGGCACGCAGGGCCGCCTGGCCAACGGCCAGTCCGCGCGCATCGCGCCCATGCTGCAAAACGCCATGCTGACCGACGGCAGCCTGGCGGGACGGATGGTGGACGGCATCTCCTCCGCGGTGGCGGGCATGGTGAGCAAGGCGAATGCCTCCGGGGCGGACGGCACGGCCCTCGGGACCGCGTTCAATAACCGCGTGCAAGCCCATGACGAATTTCTGCGCAAGAACGGGCAGTTTCAGGATCCCCAGCAACGCAAGGCGATGGCGATGCTGGATGCCCTGGCGTCGGTGGCCAGCGGCGGGGTGGCGAACAAAAATAATGAACCCGAGTTCGCCAATGCCGCCCTGGGGCAGGTATTGAAAGAATTTGCGCCGCAACTCAACCTGGGGGCCGGGTCGGGCAAGGCGGGCCTGAGTGAGCAGGTGCAGGGGCGGATCGGGCAAGCCGAGAGACAGGTGCCGGGCAGCGACTTTGGCGCCCGCATGGAGGCGCGGGTCCGGCAGGGCGAGCAGGACGTGGTGAATGATGGCAACCGGATCAACCCCCCGACGGAAGGGGCGGCAGCGGCGGCATTCCCGGGGATGACGCAGCGGGTGATGGGGAAGGACGCGGAGTTCAATGGGCAACTCAATGCGGACCCCGTCACACGGCGGGTGAACCAGGAGCAGACAGCGGGCCGGGCTTACCTGCAGAACGAGGCGATGCCAGCGCTCGAAGCGGCGGGCCGGGCATTGGACAAGATTCAGGGGGTCGCGGACGCGGGGCGCGACATGGCCACGGGCTGGCTCACCACTAACGGGGATGCTTTGAATGCCGGTGAGGCGGCGGGCAAGGAACTGGCTGACAGTTCGCCGGCGTTGCAAAGGCAGCTGTCGCCCGCAGCCCGCGACTATTTCGCAAAAAGCTACGCCCACGGCTTTGCCCAGGCGACCGGGAAAGATGGCTATGACGACGGGGAGCTGGCCAAAGCTGCCCAGGGGTTGTCCCCGCAGGAGATGGAAAAGGCCGATGCGTTAGCGGCCCAGGCGGTAGATTTCGGCATGCGGCCTTCCACTCAGCGGGACACCCTGGAGCATTTCGCCGACTTCTTTAACGGGAGTCCGGGCGGAGGCCCAACGGCGCAAGATAACGGATCGGGCGCTGACCCAACGGCTGAAAAAAAAACGATAACAAATGGAATTTCCCTCGGCCCGACTAGCGTGCGCTATGCGGAGAATATCCAGCACTGGAACAAGGCCATCACCACCGCCAAGGGCGAGGACTATGCCAACCTGGTGGCCGACGAGGCCGTGCGCCAGGGGGTGGACCCCTACCTCGCCGTGGCGGTGGCGGCGGCGGAAAGCAGCTTCAATCCCAACGCCGGCTCAAACAAAGGCGCCCAGGGCCTGATGCAGCTCATCCCCAGCACGGCCCGCGGTCTGGGCCTCGATCCCGAGGAGCGCACGGACCCGGCGAAGAACGCACAGGCCGGGGTGCGCTATCTCGCGCAGCAACTGGCGAGACACGATGGCGATGTCACCCTGGCCCTGGCGGCCTACAACGCCGGCCCGGGCGCCGTGGAAAGATGGGACAACGAAGTGCCCCCCTATCCGGAAACCCAGGCCTATGTCGCCCGCGTCACCGACATCACCCACCACTTGCGCGCCCATGCCCGCCGGCAGTCCTGAGGGGCGGCGGCGTCACCCGGGCACCGCCTGCCCACCGCCGCCGCGGGCTGGCACATGACGCGCCGGATGCCGCCGCCGGCCCCGGCCGCCTGGGCGGCGCAACCGCAGTGCCAGGCCTGCACCCTGGCGGCGACGCGCACCGCCACGGTCTCCCCCAGCGGGCCGCCTGGCGCGCGCCTGGTGCTGGTGAGCGATATCCCCGAACCCGCGGATGCGCGCACCGGGCGCCGGTTCAGCAGCCCCGGCAGCCGGCGCCTGGCCAAACTCCTGGCCGCGCGGGGCATCGACCTGGCGCAGTGCGGCCTGGCCAGTTGCTGCGCCTGTCCGGCGCCCGATCACCGGCGGCCGCGGGCGCCGGAGGTGCGGGCGTGCGCCCCCTGGCTGGAAAAGGCCTTGCGCACCTATTTTCAGCCGACGGTCATTCTCGCGGTTGGCGGCATCGCCACCCGCTACTTCTACGGCCCGGGCCGCTTCCTGCCGCTGCTGGTGGCCGCCCATGCGGCGCAGCATGTGCCGCCGGATCCGACGCGGGCCGGCGTGCGGGTGGTGCCAGTGCCCTCCCTGGGCACCATTCGCCAGCGGGCGGCCAATGGCCTGACCTGGCACGCGGTGGCCGAGCAACAGCTGGCCTGCGCCGCGGGCTACCTTTCCACCCTTGATGCGCTGCAGAGCGCCCCCCCGCCATGCTCCACGACCTGACGCGCGTATGTTCCCTCCCTTTGGGCCGCTGGGCCCGAACGCTGCTGCCCTGGGCCGCGCTGGCGTGGCCCCTGACCGGCTGGCCGCAGTCGCCGCCGCCCGTCCCGCCGTCGTTGTCGCCCGCCGCCGCGAGCGACAAGCCCTTTGATCAGGTGGTGGTCGACGCGCAGGGCGGAAAGCAGCTGGCGGGGGCCGCGGCGCCGCCGGCGGCGGACGCAACGGACTGGGGGGAGGGTGAGGCGCCGCTGAGCTGGCAGGAGTTTACCCGCAAGATGGTCGAAGAGGGCCCGACCCTGACGCGGGCCAACACCAAGCGCGTCATCCTGGACCCGCCGAGCCGCGAGCAGCGCGCCCGGTCCTCCGCCGCGTTCCTGGTGGAAACCTTCAAACTGCGCCGCGAGAGCGAGGGGCGCTTTCGCGCCTACATCACCCAGCTCAAGACCGAGACGCCGCTGATTATCGAGCTGGTGGGCATGTTCGGCCACACGGCGGTGGTGCAGACCGCCTCGCGCTTTCGCGATCTGGCGGAAAGCGATCAGCGGATGTTCGTCCAGGAATGGTCGACGCGCTGGCATCAGGAGGTGGCGGGGCCGATTTCCCGCCTGATTGTCACCGACCCGCGGGAAGGCCGGCTGTATGCCATCGAACATTATGCCGCGGTGACCAATACGGCCGATCCGCTGACCATCCCCTTGCTGGCGGTCAACGAGCGGATCAAGGACCGCCCGCCCCCGGCGGAGGCCGCGCCGCCGGCGCCGCCCCCGGCGGAGCCCGCATCACCGGCACCGCCCCCGGCCGACTGAGGCCGCGCCGGGGCCCTGCCGGGGTGCGGTATCATTACCAACCTGCCCCAGGGCGCGGGCTGCCGCGCCGGTCAGAAGCGGTCAGCCTTTTGGGCGGCGTTTGGGCTTAAGCTAAGCAATCACCCCTGGACGGTCCGCGGCGCCTAGGCCCGGGGCGGCGCGGACGCGGGTGCGGGGGCCTGTAAACCGGAGGTAGTGATGACCAGTCCGCGATTTCGGCGCGACGCCGTACGCTATTACAACACCGAGGATGGCTTGCGCCTGATCGAGAATGGGGTCTACGGCTTTATTGTCCTGCTCAACACGGAACGGACGCGGGGGAATCTGGGGCAATCGCAGCGGTTTTACATCCTCTCCGGGGCGGATACGCCGGGGGGACGCTTTCCCGGGAAGCCGGAGTGGATCGAGGCCCTGGCGGCGCTGCCCGGGTCGCGCTGGTCGAGCGCCCATCAGCGCTGGCGCGTGACCCTGACCCCGCCGTACGGTGGACGCCGCGACCAGCGGGGGTATGTCGACCGCATCAACCAGCAGCTTGCCCCGGTCCTGACGGCGGCGATCCAGTTTCACCACCTGGACCTGCAGGAGCGGCGGCGCCGGTTTCTCGACGCCCGGGCCGCGGCCCTCACCGCGGCCGCCGCAGACCCGGTCACGGATGACTGAAGAACGGCTCCAGGCCGAGTTTGCAGTAGGGACACGCCACCAGATGGGTGCCGCATTGATGGCACAAGAGCCAGCTCAGGCCGCATTTCTGGCAGCGGCGCAGTTCCGCGTTCCCGATGCGCAGATCCCGGGCGAGAATGAACAGCTCGGTGAAGGTGATCGGCTTGAGATCATCCGCCGCCGCCGTGCCGTGCAGGTAGACGAACAGATCCCAGGTGCGCAGCAGCGCCCGGGCATCCAGGGCCGAGGGGGTCGGGTTGAGCGCCAGAAAGATGCGGGCCAGCGCCGAGAGCCGGGCATGCCGGCGCCGGTTGGCCAGCAAGGTCGCGATGGACACCGGCAGGGGGCCGCTGCGCGGTTCCTGGCCGGTGGTGACGCGGATGACGCGGCGGGCCTGCTCCTTGGACAACCCCGCCAGCTGCTCGATGATGCTGGTCTTGGCGCCGCGCTGCGCCAGCGCTTCCGCGAGGCGGGCGGCCTCGCGCCGATAGCCCAGGTCGGGATCGTTCATGCGCCGCCGGCCTCCGGGTGGGGCGTGGGCGCCGGGACCCGCCAGCGCGCCCGGTCATGGGCGGGGTGCTCCGGGCGGTTGAGGTGACGCAGGGCAAAACTCGACATCACCAGCGGCGTGTCGGCGAGGCAATAGGTGCGGCGCGGCGGCTTGCTGCGCAGCGCCGTGTGCACAAACCCGCAGATCGCCTGGAAATCCCGCGGCGTCCACCGCAGGTCGAGATGGACCGTCTCCGCCACCGCGCGCAGGGTCTTCATGTTGCCCTGCGCCAGGGTGGCGAGCAGCCAGTCGGGGACGGCAAACACGTAGGCGGCCGCCGCCGGCGAGTGCCGGGCCATGTCGCGCGCCGTCACCAGGTGATCCACCAGATCGTCTTTCGCCGCCCAGAGATGGTCGGTGGCGCAGGGTGCGGTGTCGAGGGCGAAGACCGAGGTCGGGCAGTGGGTGAGGAGCTCCTCGCGCACCGCCACGTCGGTGGCCAACAGCGTGCGGTAGCGCCGGGCGACGTGGTCGCAGGTGCGGGCAGCCTGGCTCAGGCGCCAGAAATGACTGCGGTTCAACCGGCGCACTTCGTCGCGCAGCGCCTCGACGCCAAACGATGGGATGGTGTCACTGCTCTCCAAGATACTCTCCGCGGCCGGCGTCCGGCGTGGTGCTGCGGCGGCCTGCGGCCGGTTACTGACAGCGGCATGATGGCCCCGGCGGCCGGTGGCGACAAGGCCAGGACTTATCGCGTGGCGGCAACAACTTCACGCGCAAGGCGCAATTTTTTGCCGCTTTCCCGCTCAATTTTTTGCGCGACACCCGTCGCGGGGCTGGCATGACCAATCCGCATCTGCATTCCGGGGTGATCATCTCCCCCCGCCCGATCTTTCGCTATGGCGTGAAGGAGTTGCTCGCCCTGGCCGGGGTCCAGGTGTGGCGGGAAGAAACCAACGCCGAGAGCGGGCTGGCGACGCTCCGGCGCCTGGCCCCCCGCCTGCTGGTCCTGGACATGAAAACCCCGGAACGGGAGGGCGAACGGGAGCACTATCTGGATGCCCGCTGGATTCGCAAATACCAGAGCGGCGCGGCGGCGACCGCGATCGTCTGCCTCACCGACGTGGATCGCTACGGCCTGTCCGCCTTTGAAAATGGCGCCATGGCCTACCTCAAGAAGGATTGCAGTCTGCAGGAGTTCCACGATGCGGTCTTCGCCGCCCTGCGCGGCGAGCGCTACCTCGGCCAGGCCGCGACCAGCGCGCTGATCAAGCGCGCCTGCAGCGACGGCAGCGCCGCGCTGCCCAACTCCCCCTTCGAGGGCTTGCCGGCCTCGCTAAAGCCGGTGCTGAACGACATCATCAGCGGGTTCACCCCCGGGGAGATCGCGGCCAAGCGCCATCTGTCACCGGGGACGGTGTCCCGGCAGCGCAAGCAAATTCGCGAGGCGATGGGGGTGCGCACGGATGTCGACCTGCTGCGGCGGGCCGTGGAGCACGGCTATCACGAACTCGGCTGAGCGGCGCACTGGTATCATTACCGACTTTCGGGTAAGCTAGCCGGCAGGCATCCCGTGGGGGGGTGCGGGGGTTCCGGCGCGCGCCCGTGGCCGGTGCGTAAGGCCGGGCCGTGCGGGGGGACTGCCGCGATGCTGGATAACCTGATGCTGGCGAAATTCTTCGCCGTGCTGTTTGTCATCGACCTGGTGGCGTGCAGTTTCCCGGTGCGCGCCCTGCGCGAGCGCTTCACGCGGCGCCGGGCGCGGGCGGAACCGGCGGGCGACGCAGGCCAGCCCTTGCGCCAGATGCGCTTTCACGCCGCGGAATACGCGCTGAAGGTGACCGATCGGGTGACCCTGTCGTGTCGCGCGGACGAGATCTGGGAAGACGCCGCCGGCCTGCTGGTGCCGGTGGAGACGAAAACCCGGGCCACCACCTATCCCGGTGACCTGATCGAATTGTCCGCGGTGGGGTATGCCTTGCGGCACCAGACGGACCCGACCCTGAACCGGCCGATCGCCCCTTATGGCTATGTGCGTCTGGCGCCGGCCGGCGCGCCACCGCGGCTCGTGCGGGTGACGTTGCTCAGCGGCGCGCAGGTTGAGCGGCTGATCTCCCGCTATGTGGCGTTGCGCTGCGGGCTGGCCATCGCCATGCCGGAGCCCAGCGAGGGCAAGTGTCGCCGCTGCGCCTTCGGCCGCCAGCATTGCCCGGATTCCCTGTGCGGCTGACCCCGGCCGCCGGTCGGGCTCAGCCCGCCAGGCCCATGTTGCGCACCAGGCGGCGCACGGGGGCCGCCGGCGGCTCGGGGGCGCCGGGCGGGACGGCGGGCGCCAGCAGCACGGGCGCGGCCGCCGGCGGCGGGGGCGCCGGGGCAGCGGCGGCGGTCACGGGTGGCGGCGCCCGGGGGGTGGGCGGCGGGGCGTGCAACTGGGCCAGTCCCGCCTGCGCCCAGGCGAGGAAGGCGTCACGGCGCTCTGACGACGGCAGGGCCGCCAGCGCCTGATGGAGTTCAGGGTAGGTGTGGCGGGGCACGCCCACGCGCAGTAACAGCCCCGCGGCGGTCCCCGCGGGCGTACGGGGGAGGAGGGTGACGGCGCCCGTCCCCAGTGCCAGACCCACGGTCGCCAGCGTCAGGAGCCGGGGGGTGCGGGCGGGGGGCGGCAGCGTCTGCAGCGCCGCATACAGGGCGGCATGGCGGCGGGGGCTGAGCGCTATCCGCATGCGCAGCGGGCGCGGGGCGGCGCCACGCTCAGTCATCGCCGGCCAGCAGGGTCTGCCCGAACAGCCAGAACCCGCGGACATTCGCCACCACCGGGTCCTGGCTGAGGAGCACCCGCGAGTGGGCAAAGGCCTGTTGCGCGGCCCGCAGGTAGAAAGGCGCGCCCCCGCCGGCCAGGATCACCAGATCGGGCAATTGGGCATGGCCGCGCAGGGCGGCGCGGATATCGCGCAGGCCCTGCGCCGCCAGGTCCGCGGCCGCCGCGCCGAGGTCCGCGGTGAATTCCAGGCGGGACCCGGCGGCCAGGATGGTCGTCTTGCCGTCACGCAGGGCTTCATCGAGCCGCTGGGGATCGATCTTGAAGCGCACCTTGGCGCTCAGGCGCTCGGCGGTCTGCTCGAGGATGCGCGAGGTGGCCGTGGTGCTGGAGCCGCCGGCGGACGCCTCCAGCTTCTGGTCGACGAAGCAGACCCAGTCCAGGCTGAAAAACCCCGGGTCGATGACCAGCACGGTGCCGCTGAACAGGTCGGCGCTTTCCTCCCCCCGTTCGAACGCCGAAATGTAGGCGCCGGCCGGTTGCGGCAGGACCCGCACGTCGCGCACCTGGACGCGCTTTTCGGCGTCGACCTCAACCCAGCCGCGCAACAGCTGCTTCAACTCCTCGACGCGGGCCGGCTCCTGGGCCAGCACCACCGGCAGGCCCGCCACCAGACAATCCACGCTTGATTTGCCGGCGAGGGCGAGGGCGGCGCGGTACAGGGCCTGGTAGTCGTGCTCCCGCGCGTAGTTGTCGTCGAGGATCACCGTCGCCCCGCTGAGGTGACTGCGGGGACAGGCAGCGATGTAATCCTCGCCATTGACGCGCACCCGCACGCCGCGGCCAATGGCGCCGGTCAGGCTTTTAATGGCGCGCTGCACGGGCGCGGCGCCGGCGGGAAAGACCTTGGTAATCAGGTTACCTTGCTGGTCGGTATGCGCCAGTTTCAGGTTCGCATAGCCGATGTCGACCGCAACAATGTCCATGGCGCCTCGGGGATCGGTGTGAGATCGGCGCATGCTAGCAGCCCCCCGGGGGGTTATTGGGGCGTAAAAGCGGCCTGTAACCCGCGTTGCCCGGGAATTTTCCCGCGCGGCGGGCATGCGGCAGAATAAGCCGCAGGCGCCCGGCGCAAGCCGGGCCGGGTTTGGTAGAATAGCGCCTGCGTTTTATGCCCGCCCGAAGCGCCGTTTTCGCCCGCACGGCGGCCCATGGCTCGCCCTTGCCGCCGCCCGCGCGGCGGCGGGCCGGAGGGGCTGACCGGGCCATGGCGACGGGCTCTGCTTCGCGTCCGCTCCTGCTGTTCCTGCCGCCGGTCATGCCTGAAGAAACCTTGCCGAAATCCGATTGCGAAGTGAGCTGCTACCAGGCGTTGATCACGTCCCTCCAGCAGCGGAAGCGCGCGATTCTCGCGGCTGCCGCCGCCAAAGTCGCCCAGCATGACGCGGCAATCCGTGCCCGGGAGAAAGGCCCGGACAAGCAGACCTCCGGGCGGGTTTACGTCCGGATTCGCGATCATAAAGGCACCTTCAGTTTGGAGTGGCGCGCGATTGGGTTTGCGCGGAATCGCACCGGACGCGCGTGGCGCCGCGATACGACCATTGCGTTTGGCGAGGGCAGCCAGCGCGATATGCGCCGGCTGCTGGCCCACGCCGCCGAGTGGGAGCGCCCCGCCGTCCTGGAGCTCGCCACCCAGCTCCTGGATTATCGCCGTGAATGGCATTACCTGACCCAGGCGCAGCGCGACATCCTGCGCGCCAAGGAGGTGCTGGGCATCCCGGACTTCTATCTCTTTTCCGGTGACCGCCCGGCGGCGCCGCCGGCCCCGGCGCCGGATAGCCCCGCGGACCCGCCGGCGGCCGCCCCGCCCGCGGCGGCGAATTCCCCCTATTCCCCCACCTACCTGCGCGGCGGCGAGCCGGCCGCCCGGAGCGGGCGCGGTCAAGGCGTCGGGCGGTAAAAATCGGCGGCGGCGTCTTTCAGCACCAGGCGCAGGGTCACCTTGCGGCCCCGTTCCAGCAGGGCGACCGGCAGGCCATCGAGCACCGGGATCAGGTTGACCCAGTCCAGTTGCAACAGCAAGGGGTTGGCCTGCACCAACGGCTGATGCTGCAAGGCGATCTGGCGCAGGGCGAGACTGTGGGGATGCTCGTTGGTGACCCGCACATACACCCGCCGCTCGCGAAACGTCCGGCCATAGCGCCGGATGGCGAACGGGCCCGCGACCTGGGAGGGGGCGAGACCGGCGCCGAAGTACAGGGTCTTCTCCGTGGTGCGCCAGCCGTTGACCGCCGCCCCGGGACCGTCGTCACGGAGGGCATAACGGGCGATCTCCGCGGCCACCCCGCCCTCGAGCCCCCGGGGCGCTTCCCCTGGCGCCAGCGGCGGATAGAGGGGGTATTCCTGGGGCGGGTCTTCCGGCGCGGACTGCGTCAGGATCTTGCGGCCGTCATAGTCGATCAGCAGCCGGCGCTGGCCGTCCTGCACGGTCGTCGTTCCCGGCGTGATCACCAGGTGCAATTCGGGGGCGGGCGTGTAGGTCGCCGGCAGATTATCGGCGCGATACTCGAGGCGAATGTCGTCGGCGCGTCCGGGCAGACTGAGCAGGAGCAGGAGGCCGCCGAGCGCGCGGCACAGGGGGGGAGGTAAGGACATGGCAATCGCTCGCGGGTGGGATCGGGCAGCAGGGCCGGGCTGGCGGTCCGGCAGGTCGTGCGGCGCGGGCCGTGCCGGCATTTTACCCCAGGCGCGGTAGCGCCACGCGGGCAAAAAAAACGCCGTCCCGGGGGGGATGGCGTTAACAGGGGGGTCAGACCGTCGGCGTGACGGCAGGGGTGGCGTCGGGCAGCGGGTTACCGCCCTGCAGGTGCAGCGCGGCGAAACCCGCCGGTCCCTGGGTGCACAAAACATCGTTCCAATCGATGCCGGCGGCGTCGTCGGGGATGGGCGGGCGCGGTTGAATGACCACCACATCCCGGCCACTGGTCAGCAGGCGTTGCGCCAGTTTGGCGGCGCTGAGCTGGCCTGCTCCCGAACGATCCTTGTCGGCGAAGATGACGATCTGTTCCACCCCGGCGGGGGGCACAAACTGCTCCATCAGCACCCGGTTCAAGGTCGACCAGGTCGGGATGCCGGTGGCCTTCCAGCAAGCCAGCGCGGTCTCGATGCCTTCGGCGACACCCAGGATGGACCCGGTGGGTGCGCCGAGACGAATCGCCCCGCCGCGGGTCTGCAGGTCGCTGGGCCGGGGCATTTCCTTCTTGGCCTTGCGTACCGGCGCTTTGCCGCCCTGGCCATCGAGAAAGGTGCGATGCATCCCGACGATTTTGTCCGCCGGGTCGCGCACCAGGGCCAGCATGCCCGGATAGTGACCATTGGCTTCCCCGTCCTCGCCCTTGTAGAAGAGGGCCGGGTGCGCGCGCAGGTCGTGGGGCGTCGGCAGGGCGTCGATGCCGCGTTTGGCCAGGTAGTCCCTGACCAGTTGTCCCGGCCCATCACTGGCCGTGGCGACGGGGCAGGAGGCGCGGTAGAGGTCCCGCATGTCCTGCAAGCACCGCTGGTCGCTGCGCTGACGCTCGGGGTCCGTTCCCCGGGAGGCCGCCGTCGGCTGGGGGGCGTCGGGGAAGACGCGTAAGGCCCCGGCGACCTGTGCCAACGTCGTTTTGAACGACGCGCCCGTCACGGCCATCAACAACTTGAAGCCGTCGTGAAACGGCCCGCAGGTGTTGCAATAGCCGCCGCCGGTGACCGCGACATCCTTGAACAAGCGAAAGGCGTCACCGTTTTCCCCGCCATGCACGGGACAGGGCCCGTGGCGGATACTCCCCGGGCTGCGCTCGAACTGGGCCACGGCCTGTTTGAGCGGGTCGTTGCCCAGTTCATGGAGGAGCGCCAGCCAGCGCCCGTTGGCGCGGGCTTTAACTTCCCCGACATCGAAGTTCATCGTTTCCTCCCGACCTGCCGGCGCAGGTCCTGATAGATGCAGGCCTCCACGTGCTTGAGGGCCTCCACGTCGTCCCCGGTCAAGCCACCCGTGGCCTGGACCCGCACCACGTCCGCCTTGGGGGCGGAGCGCAGGGCGATCTCCAGACGCAGGTCGCTGGCCTTCCTGGCCACCCCGCGCAGCTGCTCCAGCCGCTGGGGGGCGACCTTCCGGGTGATATCGAATAGCACCTCGCGGCTGCCCACCCCGCTGAAGCTGGTCCAGCGTTGTCCGGTCGCGTCCAGCGATTCGGAGAATCTCAGGTAGGGGTACATCCCCAACCCGAGCTTCGCGTTGGTCTTCATGTTTCCACTCCATGCGCCACCCGCTGCCACGGGTAAGCGCCAGGTAATAGGACCTTGGCAGAGGTTGGGCGGCCTTAACGGCGTGCCCGCAGCTGGGATTTGAGCATCCCGAACAGCGCCCCGCGGAGATCCGCCAGTTGTTCCACGTTGGCGTGCTCCGGGAACATGGCCTTCACCGGGGCATCGTTGCCGATGCCGATGCCGAAGGTTTCCACTCCGGCCCGGGTCAGTCCGTCGACGACCGTGACCACCCCCTCCATGTCGTTGGGATGGCCGTCGGTGAGGACGAAGACCATCTTTCTCGGCTCCTTCATGGCCAGGATGTGTGCGCCCGTCCAGGTCAGGGCCTCGGCCAGGGGCGTCCCGCCATGGGCCTCCAGGTCGAAGCGGTTCGCATGCTTGCGAATCGGTTCACCGGGGTTGAGGACCACCCCGACGGCGCTGCCACGCACCGTGTAGGGGAACACCGCCACCCCGACCTTGGTGCCGGGAATGGCTTCCATCGCCAAGGTCGCCGCGAGCAAGCTCTCGGTGGCCACCTCCAGCGGGCGCCCGTTCATGCTGCCGGAGGTATCCAGCAGCAGCCAGATCGCGGTGTTGACCGCGATGGTTTCCGCCTTGCGCACGCGTAAGGCGTCGTCCCCCAGGCGGTAGCGCCAGATTTTGTCCATGGCATACCTTCCGCCAAACACCGCCGTCCGCGCGGGCAGGCGTTCTTCCGCTTCCAGGAAGCTGACCATCGCCCCGCGAAGGGCCCGTGAGGACACGAGGACGTGCCCCAGATCGACCCGGCCGTATTCCTTGACCGGTTTCGCGGCGGGCACCTCAGGCAGGTAGCGGTTGGCGGGCTGCTCGTTCGCCTTGGCGTTGAGCTGATCCAGCGCCGCTTGGCCGATATCCCAGCGCCGGGGATCCACGACCCCCTGGGCGGCCTCGGCTTCGAGGCGATCCAGCCAGCTTCCCGCACCCGTACCCCCACTGCCGGTCGTGTTCCCCGCGGTGGAGGAAGGGTTCCCGGAGGCGTTCTGGTCCTGACCCTGGCCTTGGCTTTTGCCTTGACCCTGGTCCTGACCCTGGCCTTGGCTTTGGCCTTGACCCTGGTCCTGACCCTGGTCCTGACCTTGATCCTGACCCTGGCCTTGACCCTGGTCCTGACCTTGATCCTGATCCTGACCCTGGCCTTGGCCTTGGCCTTGCTGAGGAGGCTGCTTTTCCTGAGCCAGGAAGGCGACAACCTCCTTCGCCAAGGCTTCGGCTTCGGCCGTGCTGTTCACGGCCTTGATCCCCTCCGAGATCAGCGCCCAATAGCGCTGCTCGAAATCGGCTCCATACTGAGCCAGAAGCACCTCGCGGGTGGCCGCGGTAATGTCGGCCGTATCCTGGCCGAGCACCGTCTCCCGCAAGCGGTAGATGGTGTAGCGCACCAGCACATCCGTGGGCGCATCCTCTTCCGTGGCGGCCTGGAAGTACCACCCCTTCATGACCGATATCATGTTGGCCAGGGCGGAAGCCGCGCCGGCGAACTTGAGCGTCATGCGGCGCTCGATGTGGATGTCATCGAAGACATTGATTAGTGTCTTCATGAGGGGATTGCCGAGGTTCCGTTCGTAGACGGCATACTCGGAGAAACAGAAGTGCGCCCCCTCATGAAAGACCACCCCGCGTGCGGTGTGCAGCGCGTGGTCGTCTTCATTCGGAAGCCGGGGCAGGTTGATGACCCCATGGACGGGGTCGGAGTAGCCGGTGTCCCCAGAGATGGACACCTTCATGCCCTTAACCTCACTCACCAGGGTGGCGAGGAAACGCAGGGCGCCGTGCATTCTTTCAGCAAATGTCATCATTGCGAACTCCAAAGGCGCCACCGTCCTGGCGCCAGAAAGGGCATGAATTCCCGTGACGGCGGGGAGCAACGGGATGCGGGGCATCCCGTGCGGCAAGGCCAGGGACCGTTACCAGATGGAGCGCCGCTCACGTGGACGGACCACTGGCGCGGGGCTGGTCAGGGTGAGCTCCGGCGGGACCGGGGGGGTGGGGGTGGGCTGCGACGCGGGGGCCGTGGCGGGAGGCGACACCGGCACCGTCGGGTGCTGGGTCACCGCGCCAACGAGGCGGTCAATTGCGATGTCGCGGATGTCCTTATTCGCCAGCCGCAGCACCAGGGCCACAATGGCCTGGTACGCGCCGGCCTGGTAGGGTCCGGTCGCCGGCAGTTTGGCGAGGACATCATCGATGTCCGCCATCACCTTCAGCGCATCGGCGCTGACGAAGCGCAGCCCCCAGAGTTTCTCCCGCAGGCGGGAGAGCACGTTGAGGGATTTGGCGGTGCATTCCGCCCGCCCCTTGAATGATCCCTCGTAGGCCAGTTTGGCCTCCTGCGCGACCTCATCCAGGAGGGTGCCCGGAAGCTCCTCCACCGCCGCCTGCAACGCCTCCGGCGCACACGCGGCCGGACCGAGGACAAAGGGCGTGACCCGGAATTCCGGGGGGTGCTGGCGGGCCGTGGCGCGGGACGCCGCGGCCCGGATCACCTCGCTCCACTCGGCGTTCTGGTCCGCCCACTGCGCGACCAGGCTGTCCCGCTCACGGAGGATCTCCGCGGCGAGCTGGTCGTATTTCCCTTTGATGATTTCCAGGGTGGCGATGAGCTCATCCGCCTTGTCCAGGGGGATGGCATACCCGCCGAGAAACCGCGTGCCCACCGCGAGACATTCGCGGTAAGCGGCGGCGCGCAAGGTGGCAAGCCCTTGCAGCTTCGTGGGGTCGAGGTACTTGAGGGTACCGAGTGAGGCGATTTCCGCGGGCGGGATGCCCGAGAGGTCGCCGCGCAGGTCCTCGGCCTGGATCTTGGTCCGGCCGGACCAGGAAGTGATCGTGAGGATGACGATCGCGATCTGATCGACGATGGTCTTGGTGACGTTCATGGTTTTCTCCACTGCGGTGCGCGGCCGCTAAGGGGGGGGAGAGGGGGATGAGTCGGGGCGCAAGCCGACAGGCTCATATCCGCCACACCACGGTCGATACCACCAGGCGGGTGGAGTGAACGGGTGAGCGGGCAATCGCTGGAATACTCGCCAGCACAAGGACGCACACAGGCGTCAGGGAAAAGCGCGGCGCCAGTCGGCGCGCGGGGGCGCGCACGCAGCGTGACGCGGGGGCGGGCAGGGGCCCGGGGATGCAGGGGGCCGCACGGGGGCGGCGGGACCGGGAGGGGCGCGCGGGCAGAGGTCGGGGCTCAGCTCCCCGTCGCGGCCGCACCCACGGCAGGGCACGGCGCGCCGGTGACGGTCATGGCGCGGGGTAACCCGGTGGCCGACCCGGGGGGCCGGAGCGGGCACAGGCGCCTTGGCAGGGTCAGTCGCCGGACTGGCGGCGCGGACTGAGGCGCAGGTCGCTGACAAACAGCTTGGGACGAAGGTTACTCGGGCGCCGCGGTGCGTGCAATGACGGCGTTCACCCCCGGCGCTCCCGCCCCGAACCGCCGGCGGCTCGCGCGCCGGCAGGGGGCGGCTTCAGGCCGTTTCCTCGGCGTCGTCATGCTCGCTGACGCGCGCGATATCGCTCAGATTATGCTGCACGGCTTCGAGGAATTCCTGCTCCGACGGCACCGTTTCGGCAGGCGCGACGTCGGCGTCCGCTCCGGCCGCCGTCGCGTCGCCGCGCAGGCGCTTGTGGTACGACTCCCGCAACTCCCGCGCCTCCTTCTCCAGTTTCTGCCGCGCGGCGCGCATGGCTTCATTGGAGGCCTCGATCTGCGCATTGGCAAAGGCGAACAGGTCCCGGCGCCAGTCATAGGTGAGCATCATCCATTCCGCCGTCCCGAGAATGCCATAGAGGTGCAGCAAGTCCAGTTTGCGGACCATGCGGTCATAGATTTCCAGCAGCAGCATGAACCGCCGGGCGCGCGGCGAGTAAATGACGGCGCTGCGCGTGGCCGCGGCGGTGTACTTGGCCTCGCCGACAATGCCTTCGCCCTGACAGAGCACATCGACCCGCTGATCTTCCCGGGTCAGTTTCTGATAGAGCTCCTCGAAGCTTTTGTCCATCACGCGATGCAGGGCGGTGGCCGCTTGCGGCGCCACCTGGGTGAGGATGGTGTCGCTGCGATACAGCGCATCCGAGAGCTTGGCGAACACGCGCTGAAAGACTTTCTGGCTCTGGTCGGTATTCAGGGTGATGTCCTCGGTGACATAGGGTTTCGAGGACTCGTCGCGCAGCATGCTGAACATGATGATCAACAGGCGATCCGGCCGGGTTCGCAGGTCGTAGATATTCCGCCGGCGCACGGGGGAGGAACGGCGCCGGGGGGGCGGGGCATCGGGATCGCGCGGCACATCGGGCATGGCAGGCTCCTCATGAGGGAAGGCGCTTAATCTAGCGCCACCGCCCGGCCCTTTTGCGCGGAATGTGCCAGGCGGATTTCGCTGATACCCGGCATTTTGGCGCGCTGGGCGACCTGCCGGACTCGCGGCCGCCGCCGCCGCGGCGCCAGGGGTGAGCGGCCCTTGCGACTGCCGTTGGCCGCGGGTACACTCCAGCCATTGCCACCTGCGGCGCGGGCGTATTCAGGCGGCCGTACCCGCCGTCCCGCGCCCGGCGGCCGCGCCCGTAACCGCTCCCGGGGCGTGAGGCCGGGTAGCCCGGTTTTTTTGCGCCAGCGGCGCCGAGGTAGCTTGCCTCGCCTCTCAATAAGCGATTCGGCCACCGTGCTCCGTTCCGCCGGGTGGTCCCTGCCTGATCACGGGCGCGCCTGCGTCCGCTCCTTTCTGATGCGGCTTGGTTCCGGGCCTGTTCGGCTGTTCTGCTCCTGACCGCCGCGTTACCGCGGGTATCGCGACGGTGGCGGCGTGTCCCCGCGCTGGCGGGACAGGGTTTTCTGGTCGCGCGACATGGCGACCCTAAGGTGCATTCCGTTCGCAACGGGATGTTTTTGGCAATGAGTCGGATCTGCGATCCGGGAGACTTGACATGGCAATTCAATTCGACAATGGCGGCGAACTGGTTTCCTATCGGCCGGTGGCCGAACGGATTCCGGAGTTTATCGCGCTGTACCCACCCCGGGAGGGCTGGGCGGTGCACAAGGAAGTGATCATGGGCGAGGCGCTGTTCCCCGAGCGGATGGCGCTGTACCGCCTCTGCGTGGAGAAGGGCAAGGACCCCACGACGATGGGCGTGCCGGCCTTTCCCGCCACCCTGGTCATGGTGCGCTCCGCGCTCTACAACCCCGACCAGAAGCTGATCGCCGAGGCGCACGCCCTCGGGAATCTGCGCGGTGAGAAGGACCTGGAGGCCCTGGAGACGGCCGCCTTTGGCCGCCTGATGACCGCCGTCGGCATCGTCGGCGATGTGGCGGGCGAGGTTCACGCCGCACCGGTCGCGCACGCCGCACCGGCGGTGGGCACCCCGGACGCCGCCACGGGCCCGCAGGAGATCGTCCCGGTCCCACTCGCCGCGACGCGCTATGGACGCCCCGGGGTGAATGAGGCGCGCCCTGCTCCGGCGCTGCAGGCGGATCCGGAGCGGACGAGCGGGTCGGCGACCCCCCCGGCCGCGCCGGAGGAACGGGCCCCCGCGCCCACGCCGTCCCTGCCGCCGGTCGTCGATGATCCCGGTGACCCCGGCGAGCCTGGTGAGCCTGGTGAGCCAGCGCCGGTGCTGGAGCCCGTCCCCCTGGTGCTCACGGCGCAGATCGCGGCCCTGGCGGAAGCCAAGGGTCAGGAGCCGCCCGTACCCACCAGCCCCCGGCATGCCCGGGAGATTCTCAAGGCGTTGAGGAACCTGTAATCCGACCCCGTCGCCAGGGAAGGCGCACGTCGGCTCGGGCAGCAGCCAGCAGGAGACACGGCGGATGAGAACCCACGTCTATCAGGCCGCCCGCGGCGTCTTACAGTTAGCGGAGGGACGCCAGGTGGACGTGCCCCCCGCCCTGGCGCGCCGGGTAGCTGACCTGGAAAGGTCAGACGCCCGGCTGCTCATCGCCCTCTGGGCGATCGCCGCCGAATATGCCACCCCGGTGGATGAGATCGTCATGCACCGGGACTAAACCCCCCACCCCCTCTAACCAGACCTCGCGTCTGGTTTTTTTTGCCGTGACCCCGGGCGCGGCCCGCCGGCGAGCGCGCCCTTACGGTCGCGGGGGCGCCGCCAGGCGCGCCACGCGATCTTCCAGTAACGCGAGAATCAGTTCCTGGCGCGAGGCGCCGGTGCCGGCGCGCACCGCGTCGATCCATTGCGACAGCGCATCAGGCATCTCCACCAGCAGGCGGCGCTCGCCCTTTTTTTCTTTCTCCATGCGGAATTTGTTAATCGACCGGCGGAGTTGCTCAGGCGTGTTTCGCGACATGGGGGGCCTCGCGGTGGACGGGGAAGCGGGTGCGGTGACGGCCCGCGCGGGGTGCGCCGGGCGCGTTGATGCCTCCAGAAGGAGCATCCCGGATAGTAGCGCAAACTTCGGTAATGATTCAACCGGCGCAGGCAGGCGCCGGTCGCCCGTCGCTCCCCCCCCCGTGCTGCCGCCCGGGGTGGCGGGGGGTTGGCGGTCATCGCGCCTGGCGGCGCGGTCGCGGGCCGCCCGCGGCGCTTAGAGCCGGTACTCGATCATCGCCTGCCGGCTGCCGGGCAGCAGCGGGGGGGTCCCGGGACCGCGCCGCCAGGCGGACGAGGCGGGGGTGCAGCCACTGCCACAGCCCCGCGCCGGGCGCGTCCCGCCAGGGGAAGTGGGGATCCAGGCGTTGCACGAGCTGGACACTGAGATCGCGGGGGTTGGCCTGGCGCAGCCGGCGCAGGGCGCGGATCCAGTCGCCCAGGTCGGCGGGCAGGCGGGGATCCCGCACGCTGCGGAGCGGACCGTGCTGCGCGCCCAGCGCCTTGATGTTGCTGATCCGCCGCAACAACACCCACTCCTCGCCCACGGGCAGTAATTGACCCTTGCCAAGGGAAATCCGCCAGCGGGTGAGGGCGGCCTGTTGCGCCGGGGTGAGGGCGTTCTTACGCCACTGCACCTCCAGCTCCGCCAGAAACGCGCGCAGCGGGGCGGTCGCCCCGCTGGCGGGCGGGCGTTGATGCGGATGCTGGGCGAACCAGTCCGCCAGTGCCGCGTACCGCTCTTCTTCAGCCATGATCGTTCTCGCTGCTCGACGCTGTCTCGGAATAACCATAGGACAGTAAATAGAAAAAAACAATCCCTAATCCCGCTGAATAATGCCCGGACCCGCCAACCGGCCCGCGGGCGCTACCGCCCCGCCGCCACCCGCGAATCCCGCCGGAATCACGGCGACAATTCGCGGTGCCGGCGCCGCCGCCCGGGGTGCTACCCGCCGGCCTTGTCGTCCTTGACGCCAGCGGCGCCAGCCGTTAGCGTGCACATCACAGCGACGGGTCCACGCGCCCACCGCTCCCCGGTTGTTTGCGATCCTGCGATCGCCTGGTAGCTGGCCAGTCCCAATCAGCGATCCACGTTCACCGGAGCGTTTTGCTGCGGGGTGCGTTGCACCGAGGGGACATCCTGCGGGGTGTTATTCCTGAGAAGGCACGTGACCCCGCTTACGGGTCACGTGCGCCCTATTCTCAGGTCGTGTCATGTTCGGGACGAGGGCTCCTGACCGCGTTCCTCCGCCGGTTTGCGGAGAAGTTTGTGTCCGCCCAAGAAGCGCGCCACAAAAGACGACCATGTTGACAAAAGGTGATGAGATCCTCCTGTCCGTGAAGGGTACGGAAACACAGGGGACGGTGAACGGCGCACGTCTGATTGCGTCGTTTGCCATCGCGGGGCCCGAGGTCAATCTGACCCTCGCCGAGGGTGAGATCACCCTCAAGCCGACCGAGTACGCCATCCTCGGGATGTGGGCAACGGTCATGGGACGCGCGCGGCAGGCCCAGTATGCCTTGCGCCTGCTGGCCACCCCGGCCGCGACCGCCACTGACCAGCTGGAAATCGCCGTGCTGGAAACGGCCGGTCGCCAGCGGGTCACGGCGACGTTGAACGGCGCGCGCCTGCCCGCCGAGGTGGGCCGGCTCACCCTCACCCCGCACGGGGTGGAGCTGGCGCCTGTACATCCCTTGCTCCCGGTCATCCGGCTGGGCAACGAGCAGGTGCGGGGCTTCGCCGCCCGTCGTCGCCAGCGCCACGGCATCCGCAGCACGCAATATGTGCTGCGCCTGGACGCCGGGCGCCTCGACCCCGCGGTGTGGCAGGTGACGGGCACCCACGCGGAGATCGTCCGCCAACTCGTCGTCGGCGCCCCCCGCCCGCGCCCGGTCGCGATCTGGCAGCGCACGGATGCGCGGCAGAGCTGGGTGCGTCCACCCGCCGCGTCCGGGGCCTTCGCCGCCCCGCGGCCGACCACCGCCTGAACCCCCCGCCGCCCCGCCCGCTGTCGCGGGCCGGGCGGGCCGGGGCTGACCACCAGCTTGTTTCTTGCTTAACCCGGAAATCTGCGCGCGCGCAGTCCGGGTTTTTTTTTGCCTGGCCGGCGCCGGTGGGCAGGGCGTGTCGGCTGCGGTCAACAAACATTACCGACCGAATGTCGGATCTTGTTTGCGCCAGGCCAAGCCTGGAAGAGGGGGAAGGAAGTGAAAAGGGAAACCTGACGACCGGAAACCTCTTATTGTGACCCGACGGGTGAAAGTCCCGGACCGGTAAGGACTGGCGATCCACCGGAACCGAGTGTTGCGTGGTCCGGGGGTGACCCCGGCTGCGAAGCGTACACAGGGGGCGTGCAGGCCGTGTGATTGAGCCTCGAAAGCGAGTTCGCGGAGCCGACGCTGTACGAATAGCGGAAGGCCACAGTGACGGTACCGTAGCGCCTGGTATCGCCACTCCGCCGGGGTCGAAGAGCAGGGCATCTCCGCAAGGGTCACCCAGGAACCTGGGAGGGCTCCGCCGTTCCTGACCGTCATCGCGGTGCGGGCGCCGCGTTACCAGCAGCCCAGGCCCGACGGCACCTGGTCCGGCCGTTGGGAGCGAAGAGGACCCCCGGTCAGGTAGCGCCCAGCGAAGGCAACGAAGCGCGGCGCGAAGACGACGGAGCAATCGGAGTCGGCAGATAGTACCGCCGAGCGCGGGGAACTCACCCGAGAGGACCCGCGGGAGGGAAGCGGCCGACCGGCTTAGACACCTTCTGGAGGGATAGATGACGCGAGTATCAGAGCGCGAGACCCTCTCAACGCGACAACAGAAGATCGCGACACTGGCGGGCAAGGCGCCCGCGATGGTGCTGAACACCCTGGCGCACCCCATCGACCTGACGTGGCTGGAAGAGGCGTTTCGGCGCACCCGCCAGGATGGCGCGGTCGGGGTGGATGGCGTCACGGCGGCGAGGTACGCCGAACAGCTCACGGAGAACCTGAGCGACCTGCTCGAACGGTTCAAGAGCGGCCGCTACCGGGCACCCCCGGTGCGACGTGTCCACATCCCCAAGGACGGGGGGAAGACTCGCCCCATTGGCATCCCGACGCTGGAGGATAAAATCCTGCAACGGGCGGTTCTGATGGCCTTGGAGCCGGTATACGAGCAAGACTTTCTGGACGGCTCCTACGGCTTCCGGCCAGGGCGCAGCCCCCATCAGGCGCTGGATGCGCTGTGGCAGGGACTGATGGCCATGGGGGGCGGCTGGGTGATCGATCTTGACATCCAAGCCTTCTTCGACACCTTGGACAAACAGCACCTCGCGACCTTTCTCGACCACCGGGTACGTGACGGCGTGATCCGTCGCGCCATCGGCAAGTGGTTGCAAGCCGGCGTCATGGAAGCGGGGATCGTCACCTATCCCGAGCGGGGCAGCCCGCAAGGGGGCGTGATCAGTCCTTTGCTGTCAAATATCTACCTGCACGAAGTGCTCGACCTCTGGTTCGAGCAGGAGGTCAAACCGCGTCTGCGGGGACGGGCCTTCCTGGTCCGGTTCGCCGACGACGCGCTCCTGGCCTGCGAGCGGGAGGACGACGCCCGACGGGTACTGGCGGTCCTGCCCCAGCGCTTCGCGCGCTTCGGGCTGACCCTCCACCCCGAGAAGACGCGGCTGGTGGACTTTCGACGTCCGACCGGCACTGAAGCCGGAGACCCACCGGGCCACTTCGACTTGCTGGGTTTTACCCACCACTGGGGACGCTCCCGGAAGGGGCGCTGGGTGGTGCAGCGCAAGACCGCCAAAGGACGCCTCAGTCGCGCCCTGCGGCGGATGGGGGAATGGTGCCGCGATCACCGCCACCAACCGGTGGCGGAGCAGCACCGGGCGTTGAGCTTGAAGCTCCGCGGGCATTACGCCTACTACGGCATCACCGGCAACGGCCACGCGTTATCGGCCTTTCGCCATGAAGCCGCGCGGCGCTGGCACAAATGGCTCAACCGCCGCTCCCATAAGACCCGCCTGAACTGGGCGGACCTCGCGCGTTTGCTCCAACGCTTTCCCCTGCCACCGGCGCGGGTGGTTCATAGCATCTACGCCACGTAGCGCGTCTAGGCTGAGGAGCCGGATGCCCGAATTGGGCACGTCCGGATCTGTGGGAGCCGTGGGTGAGTAATCACCCACGGCTACCCAGCCGAATTTGGTCGGTGCGCCCGCCCCGCCCGCGGCACAGGAGCGCCGGCGCTTCACGACCGGGTAATGGCGGCAATGGCGACAAAATGGCAGTGTCTTTGTGGACCCCCCTGTGCCAGCATAGTCATCATGCGGCAATCATTCAGTCATCATTTGGTCATCATGCGCGGGCCGCGCGGGCCGCGGGGGCCGCGGGGGCCGGCGGAAGGACCGCTCGCGCGGGAGGAGCCGTGACAGGACAAGGCAACACCGCCGGACGCGTCGCGGGGCACGGTCCGGGGCGGGGGTGGCGGGAGGTGCTGGCCTGGCTGTTGGGCGGGCTCGGCGCGCTCCTCGGCGGCGGCCGCGCGCCACGGGCGTCAGTCCCCCGGCGGGCCGAACTGGCGGCGCAGGCGGGCGGCCCGCGTGGCGTGCGCCTGCTGACCTGCGGCGCGGCGTTGCGCCACCTCGGCGGTGGGGGGCTGCCGGGGATGCAACCCGGAGAGGACGACCAAGGCCTCGCAGAACCCGAGGTTCGCCAGTTCGCTGGCGGTGATGGTCAGATGGGGAACGGCGGTGAGCCCGTAGTGCGCGCGGACCGTGGACAGATCGAGATCTGCCAGGCCGCCACGGCTGGGCAGGGGGGGGCGGGACGGGTCGGTCATCGGGGTTCCTCCGTTACAAGGGACGTGCGTCGGGTCCGGGTCGCCGCGCCAGGCCTTCGCCCGTCAGAGGGGGCCGGCGGCGCTGGCGGGCAGCTGCGGGACCACGGCCGTGGCGAGGCGCAGGGTGAGCGCGTCGCGCGGCGACAGCCAGATCATGGCCGCGCGGGGGCGGCGGGTGAGCGGCGCGGTCCAGCGGTGGTCGACGCCCATCTCGGCGAGATAGGCGATCTGCGTCAGCTGCAGCAGGGCGTGATTGTCCCGGCGGTCGAGGTGGTCCGGCAGGGCGTGCGGGTGGACCCCGAGGCGCGCGGCCGGGGTGATATAGCGCGCCACCCCGGCCGCCAGCACCTCGATGCAGGCGGAGGCGCACAAGCCGTCGGTCGCGGTGACCTTACCGTGGCGGCGCAGATAGTGCCCCAGCTTCCGCCCCTCATGCACCGAGCCGCCGCCACTTTCCAGGATCAGGCCCTCGGCGTAGGTGGCGCGCAGGCGGCGGATCACCTCGGCGGCAAAGCCGTCCGTCATCGCGCCCTGCACCCGCAGCCAGCGCCCGTGGGGCGGGGCGTCCGCCGCGGCGGCCGCCGGCGGGCGCGTCGCGTCGCGCGGGGGCGCGCTGCCCGGGCAGCCGGTCACCAGGCCGGCGCAGACGGCGAGGCCGAGCAGGCCCAGGCCCCGGGGGACGCGCGCGTCAGACCAGGCCCAGCCCTTCCGCAAACCAGTAGCCCTTGCCATGTTCGGTGCGCAGCGGCAGATGCTGGCCATGGGTCACCCGCCAGCGCCGGCGCAACCGGCTGACCAGCTGATCGAGGCGGCGCATGTCGTAATCGCGCCAGTTGTGGCCCAAGGCGGCGACGACCTCCTTGCGCGGGATGATCTGGCCGGGGGCCTTGGCCAGGGTGACGAGGAAACCCACTTCGGTCTCGTTCAACGCCAACAGCTGTTCCCCCGGACTGACCAGCTCGCGGCGCAGGGCATCGACCGCCCAGCCGCCAAAGCCGAGGCGCCGCGCCAGCGCCGCGAGATGCGCATGCAACTCCGGCAGGCGCAGCGGTTTGACAAAATACTGGTCCGCGCCCTTGGCCAGGCCGGTCAGCCGGTCATCGAGGGCGCCCCGCGCGGTCAGGACGATCACCCCGGCGCGCGGCGCTTCCCGCCGCACGCGCAGCAGGGCCTCCATGCCGTCGCCATCCGGCAGATGCAGATCGAGCACGGCGATCTGTAGCTGGTTTATGAGCGGCATAAACGCCGCCAGCGTCCCCGCCTGCACGACGTCATGCCCGCCGTGCAGGGTCAGGTAGCGGGCCATGTGCCCGCGCAGATCCGCATCGTCTTCGAGTAGCGCGACTCGACACATAACCATTCCCCCTTGCGTGTACTTCCCCGGCGCATACGGCCTCCCCGGGGGGCGCTGGCGGCGGCCGAAACACCGCCGCTCTGACCGGGTGCGCCCGGCCGGCGCCGATGACGCACCGGCCGGGCGGAGACCCGGGAATCCCTCCCCCAGGAAAGCCAGGAAATGGTACGCTATTCGGTCAGATGATGATAGACACAAGGGGGGAGGCCACGCATGGTCAGACAGGCGGTAAGACAGGTCGCCCGCGCCGGCGGCCGGGGGTCAGCCCCGCCGCGGCGCGCCGTCTCCCCCGGGGCCGCGCGGCCGCCGCTACTCCGGGCGCTCTTACTCCTGATCACCTTCCTGTCCGGCCCGGACCTGGCGGCGATGTATACGCACGATGCCACGGGACTGCACGCCGGGGTGCGACTGTTTCAGATTCGTGCGGACGCGCCGGGCGACCTGGCGCAGCCCGCGGCGGTTTATCGCTTGCCGGCGGCGGCATTCGACCCGGTGGACGCCGCGGACCTGCACCTGGAGCCGCACCCGCGGGGCGTCTGGCTCAAGCTCGAGCTGCCGCCGGCGCTGCAGGACGGCTCACGGGTGTGGCTGCAGATCCAGGCCCCCCCGCGCGCGCGGATCGTCGTCTACGATCCCCACGAGCCGGACTGGCGCCCCGCGGCGGCCAACGGCGCGCCGCGCGCGGCGCCGGGCAACCTGGCGGCGGTCACCCAGGTAGTGACGTTGCGGCCTTACGGTCCGCGCCCGGTGCTGCTGCACGTGACGGTGGCGCGGCCCGCCACCCTGGCCCTGCAGCTATGGCATCCCGAGCCCTGGACGGAACGGCAGATGCGCCAGGATTTTGCCTGGGGGCTGTATTTCGGCCTGATGCTCGCCACGCTGGCCTTTGCCACGCTGACGGCGGCCCTGCTCCAGGCGCCGGAGATCCGCGCCATCGCCGCCGTGCTGGCGGCGGCGATCGTCCTCGCCCTGAGCAACGGCTTCACTTCCTGGCTGTGGCTGGCGGATTATCCCGACCTCGCCTGGAGCCTGCGGGAACTGGCGGTGGTGGGGTTCTTCGTCACCGCCGCCTGGTCGACCCGCGCCGGGCTGCGCGACCCCGCCGTCCCGCCCGGGCGGCGGCGCCTGATCACCGCCCTGCTGGGGGTGACGGCCATCGGCGGCGCGTGGCTGGTCCTGCTCGACGCCCCCACCGCCGCCGTGCGCGGCGCCTTTGGCCTCTGGCTGGTGATCTCCCTCGCCGCCCTGCGCCAGAGCGGGGCGCGGTGGCGCGCGGCCGGCGCCCCCTACCAGTACCTCACCCTGCTGCTCGGCTGGCAGATCCTCGGCGGGGTCGCCCTGTTCGTCGTCATCGACGGCCATGCCCACGCCCCCGCCGCCTTCGCCGCGCTCTGGCAAGCCAGCCTCATCGTCCTGGCCGTGGCGCTGGGGGTGGTGACGCTGTGGCGCATCCGCGCCGATCATCACCGCCGGCTCCAGGAGAACACCGCCGCCCTGCTGTCCTCGGAGCAGGCGCGGACGCTGCTCGACGCGCAGGTCAAGGCCCGTACCGGCGCCCTCAACACGGCTTTGCACCAGCTGATGGCGGCATTGGCGCGGGAACGGGAGGCCCGGGCCCGGCGCCACGAGTTCCTGTGCAGCGCCGCCCATGACCTGCGCACCCCGCTGGCGGTGCTGCTGGCCACGCTCGATAATCTCCTGGCCGATGCGCCGGCCACCACCCCGCCGGCGGTCCGCGCCGACTATGACCTGCTCGCGCGCACCTGCCAGCGGCTGGTGGCCACCGTCGACCAGCATCTGGCGCCTACCAGCGGCGCGCTGGCCGCGGACGCCCAGGCTCGCCGGGCGCCGTGCGCGCTGACCGCCCTGCTGCGGGACACCGTCGACGCCGCCCGGGTGCTGGCCCCGGACCACCGCTTCGTGATTCAGACCGCCGGGCTGCCGGCGCAGTTTGCCTGCGACCCCGAGATGACGCGCGTGGCGCTGCGCAACCTGGTGGATAACGCCGCCAAGTACACGCCGCCCGGGACGACGATCGAGGTCCGGGGCGGGCGGGTCGGTCAGCGCGCGTCCGATGCGGTGTGGCTGGCGGTTACGGATAACGGCCCGGGGGTGACGGCGGCGGAACAGGCGGCGCTGTTCACCCCCCAGTTTCGCGGCGCCAATGCCGCCGGGCGGCCCGGCCAGGGACTGGGCCTGGCGCTCGCCCGGCGCATGATCGAGCACCAGGGCGGCCTGTTGACCGTCGCCGCCGCCCCGGGGACCGGCTTGACCTGCCACATCTGGCTGCCGGGGACGGTCGTGGCGCGGGAGCCGCCGCCGGACGCCGCGGCGCTGCCGCTGCCGCCCGTGCCGGCCGCCGTCCCGTCGCCCGGGTAACCCCCCGCGGGCCGGTTGGGGCGGCGCCGTTCCCCAGCCCGCTACCCGCGCTTTGGTGGTCACCAGGCGGCGCTTTCCCGGCGCCAGAGGACAGCGCTTTTGTTCTTTGCTCGTGAGGTGCTTTATGCACGAAGCCACGTCGCTTCCTCCAGGGGTCATCGCCTTCCAGACCCGCCAGATTGACGCGCAGCGCACGGCGTTATGTCTGCCGTCCTTTGCGCGGATCAGCCGGCTGGATTTTTGGCAGTGGCCGCTGGCCACGCGGGCGCAGGCGCGCGGGTTATTGCGGCAAACCACGCAGGAATGCGCCGCCGCCCTCGCGGCGACGACCGCCCGGCGTATCGAGCTGTGGCCCGCGGACAGCGCCCTGCGCTCCACCCGGCCCGGCGAGCTGCTCTATGCCGATGAACGGGCCTTGCAACGCGCCGGCTTTGACGCCGCCGCCTTTGCCGCCGCCGGCGGCGATTTGCTCGCGTTTGGCCACGGCGTGGCCCGGCACGCCGGGGATCCCCGCGAGGTGGCCTTCGTCACGGAACACTACCCGGAGGACGGCGCCCTGGCCTGGTGGAGCTTCTTCATCGAGATCGATCCCCGCTTCATCCTGACCCTGGATGCCGTCTATCCCTTTGGCCTGGCGCCGGCAGCGGCTGCCGCCCGCCTGCGCGAGCTGGAGCGCCGGTGGATCGGGGTGCCGCGCGGGGGCGCAGCGGCGTGGCGGGGGGGGGCCGCGCCAGGGGTCCGGCGGTGCGCGGCGCGC